>MDTB01122991.1_pt1 | contig 19095 bp, 18 predicted proteins | sample 811161 | NCBI WGS metagenome assembly MDTB01 (sample SAMN05326650, study PRJNA326480) | marine metagenome | isolation source: seawater | place: Mediterranean Sea | collected 2009
TCTATTATTAATTCTTTTAATTTTAAAGATTCATTTTCAAACAAATCATAAAATTTTCCCCATACGCGATCTTCACCTCGATATTGAAACTCTTTTAAAATCCAGCTGGAAGAATTTTTCTTGTCATCACCTCCCACGCTAAAAGCAAATTCAATATTAGATACTGCCATTTCAGGAATATTTTCTTGAGTCCGATCACCGCCGTTACAGAAAGTTATTTCGTCATCGGGATATAATTTTTTAATTTTTTCTAAAGCAAAAGTCGCACTACCTTTGTCATCATCTTGGAAATCTATGACCTCATCAACCATCCTTAAGTTTTGAAGAATAATTTTTCTTTCTACAAAAGGCATAAAAAATTTAGATTTTTTATTTATTAACCAGGCATCGCTATTTAGGGCAACGATTAACTTGTCACCAAGTTTTCTAGCAGCTTCAAAATAGGCAATATGACCAGAGTGGATAGGATCAAATCCTCCGCTAACAACAATAATTTTCATAATTAAAATATTTTAAAGTTTTTTTACTTAAAAGACTTTAAAATTTTTATCATTTATAGCTTTATTGGTCGTTCGATTTAATCTTATAAACACTAAAATAGACGATAATAATACGCCTGTGCATAAACCTATCCACATGCCAAAAGCTCCTTGAGCTGGGACAAAAAGATCAGTTAACCCAATAGAATATCCTACTGGCAATGCAAATAACCAAAAAGCAATGATCATGATAAAAAGTGGAGCTAACGTATCTTTATAGCCTCTTAAAGCTCCTTGACCAGTAAAACTAACACCATCAGAAATTTGCATAAAAGCAGCAACCATTAACAAAGATCCGGATAAAGAAATGATACTTGGATCAGTATTGAATAGACTAGCAAGATCTGAGCCATAGCCGTATAAAATAAAAAAGTTAAAAACAGCTAAAGATACGGCAACACAAATGGCAAAAAAGGAAGAATATCTAGCGTGTTTGAAATTGCTAGCACCTAGAAGATTTCCCGTTCTTACTGCTGCAGCTAAGCCAACTGACAATGGCAGCATAAAAGTAACTGTCGTTACTTGCATGGCAATTGAATGTGCGGCGATGGTGGACTCTCCTAAACTACTTAGTAACAGACCGCTGCCACTAAAAAGTCCAAACTCAACAAATATACAAGCTCCAATCGGAAATCCTAATTTAAAAATCTCCAATATTTTTTTTAAATCTGGTTTTTCAAAGCCTTTAAATAAATTTGCATCTTGGTAGTGCCTTGATGAATAGATATATATAACCAATGCAATTAATGCTGCCCAAGAGGAAATAGCAAAAGAAATGCCACAACCAGCTCCACCCATTTCTGGAAGTCCAAAATTTCCAAAAATTAAACCATAATTTAAAAAGGCATTAAGAATTACCATACCAATATTTATAAATGTTATAGGAATAGGCCTGGTTATACCCTCGCTAAAAGATTTTAAAGGCTGAAAAAGAAATAATGCAGGCGTTCCTATCAACAAACCGTTCAAATAACTTTTAGCAATCACTCGAACTTCTTCTGGAGATTGAAAAAATTCTAAGATTCGATCAGCAAAAGATAGATAAATAGAAACTAGGATAATTAGTGGTAAGCACAACCAAAAAGCTTGTTTTAAGAGAGGCCCAATTTCTGCTGTTTTTCTAGCTCCATAATACTGAGCTACAAATGCTGTAACTATAAATAAGCTTCCACCCAATCCAAAAAAAATTGGCCAAAAAAGCATATTCCCTGTTGCTACAGCAGCTTGGTCAATCGTACTGTAGCCTCCAGTCATCAAAGCAGCTATGACGCCTGTTGCGTGTGATGCAAGCTGAGAAAAATATATAGGAATTGCTAGGCCAGCAAAAACTTTTAGCTCAAGGCTAATTTTCTTTGAAGGATCAACAGGCTCTAACATCCTGATATCGTCGTGTTCTTTCATAAAGGTAAGGTATGATATTACTTTAAAAACTATCTTGGAGTTAAAAAATTAGAAGAGATAATCGTCCTTTTTGGCTGAAACGGATTCATTGGTGGTTTGACCAAAAATATATCAAAAATAAACTTACCCCTCAGTTTGAAAAACTTGGAGCTGGTTCTTTAGTATTGGGCGTTAAATATTTGCATGTCAACGGAGAAGGAATTTCTGTTGGAGATTTTTCTACTTTCATTTCTGCACCTGATTCACATATTCATCTAACCACTTGGAATGCTGATAGGCACGAAGGTAAAATTGAAATAGGAGATTTTTGCTTATTCAGTCCAGGAGTGAGAATTTCAGCTGCTACGAAAATTAAAATCGGTAATTCTTGCATGTTTGCAAACAGCGCTTATGTATCAGATTCAGATTGGCACGGCCTTTACGATCGAGCTTTGCCAGTTGGCAAATCAAAACAGGTCACTTTGGAAGACAATGTTTGGATTGGTGATGGAGCAATTGTTAGTAAAGGAGTAACAATAGGAAAAAATTCTATTGTGGGAGCTAGATCAGTAGTAATAAAAGACGTGCCCGAAAATGTCATTGTTGCGGGTAATCCAGCACAAATTGTTAAAGAGCTTGATCTGGATGAAAAGATTATATCTAGAGCAGATATGTTTTCCAGCCCAAAAGAATTGGATGATTTATATTTAGAAATAGACCGAATCAGTTTAAAGCAAAACTCTTTAATAAGATGGATAAAAAGTAAGTTTTATCCTAGCCCAGATCAATGATTAATGTTGTAGCCGACAAAGATATTCCTTATTTGGATAAAGTTTTTAGTAACTCAAAAAATTATCAATTAAATAAATTATCTTTTGATGAGATTACAAACTTTGCTTTAAGAGAAGCCGATGCGCTTTTAAGTAGATCTGCTACGCCTTTAAATGGAGATTTACTTGAAGGAACAAAAGTAAAATTCATTGGTTCTTTAACTTCCGGTGAAGATCACATAGATTTTAATGAGATCAATAGCTTAGATATTGAGGTAATAACGGCTAAAGGTTGCAATGCACAAGCTGTAACAGAGTACGTTATGGATGCTTTATCTGTCTCTAAAGAAAAACGCATTGGATTAATTGGGGAAGGTTTCGTTGGCCGTAAATTAAAAAATATTCTCGATGCATATGGTTATGACACAAAATCGTACGATCCGTATATAAAGAATGATGATAAAAATATTTTAGAGGAAGTTCTGAATTTTCCAATAATATCTGTACATTCATCCTATTCGAAAAATGGTAAATATCCTTCTCATAATTTAGTTTCAAATTTGAAGGACAACCAAATTTTAATTAATACTTCTAGGGGGGAAATTGTAGATTATCAATCTATCCATTGCTCTTCTGATGCTACTCTAATTTGCGATGTTTGGAATAATGAACCTGACCTATCTTTGGAAGATATACCTAATACCTTCAGATCAACTCCCCACATTGCTGGAAATACTATTGAAGCGAAAACCCAAGCACTGAATGAAATTTCAAAAAAATTATGTAATTTTTTTGAAGCTCAGGATTTAATTATGGTTAAACCTGAGATGGAAACATTAGAGTTAGATATTAAAATGCTTGATGAAACATTTGAAAAAAATTCAATCCCTACTGATGTGATTGATTTATTTTCACCTTGTAACAAACTAAGCAGTCTTTTTAAAAAAAACATGAAAGATATTAAAAGCGAGGAAAATTTTCCTAAGATTTTTCAAAAAATAAGAAAAAATTTTGAAAGAAAGGGTTTTGGGGAATACTCGTTATCTATTAAAGGAATCAAACCCTCTCAAGCAGAATTAATTACATTATTAGGTTTTAAGATTCATAAGCAATAAATCTTTATAATATTGATATGGAAGACATAAAAAAGAAATTATCAGATGAGGCATATCATGTAACTCAGCAACATGGAACTGAAGCTCCATTTAGCGGCGATCTTTTAGATGTTAAGGATGCCGGCATATATCAATGTGTTTGTTGTGGAAATGATCTTTTTCTATCATCATCAAAATTTGAGTCGGGAACAGGGTGGCCGAGTTTTTGGGAGCCAATCAATGAATCTTCAGTAAAGAATATTGAAGATAAAAGCTATGGAATGATTCGGGTAGAGGTGCAATGCGGAAGTTGCAATGCCCACTTAGGGCATGTATTCCCAGATGGACCTCAGCCTACAGGATTAAGATATTGTATGAATTCTGTTGCCATGACATTCAAATTAGATGAATAAAATATGGAAATCTTCAGCCGGGTTCTCTTTTTTTACATTAATTTCAAGAATTTTTGGTTACCTTAGAGATTTAGTTTTAACTTCTTTCCTAGGTGCAAGTTCTGCGCATGATATTTTCGTCGTGATTTTCAGAATTCCAAATGTATTTAGAAGTTTTTTTGGCGAAGGTGCTTTAGCGCAATCGCTTGTACCAAGCATAATAGAAGCAAAAGAAAATCTAAATTCTTTTTTAAATCAAGTTTTTACCCTTTTGTTCATAACGCTGATATCTTTTGTGCTATTCGCAGAAGTTTTTCCTGGTTTTTTTATCTCTTTATTTGCCCCCGGATTCTATGAAGATCCTGATAAATTAAAAACGGCCTCTGATTTTTTAAGACTGGTATTTCCTTACATTTTGCTAATCTCATTTACAGCTTTTTTTGGTGCAGTCCAAAATTCTAAGAAAATTTTTCAAGTTGTTGCTGCTACTCCTATTATTTTTAACATTACACTTATTCTTTTTGCTTTATTTTCTAAAGAGTTTAATTTAGATGTTTTAGGAATCTCAATTCTTACTGCTGGATTAATCCAACTAGGTATTAATATATTGGTTGTTTTTTACTTTAATTATTTCCCCAAATTAGTTGTAAATTTTGATAAAAAAGTCCTCAGATCTTTTTTTAATAAATTCATACCTGCTTTTTTTGCTGCAGGTATTTATCAATTGAATGTATTAGTAGATACAGTTTTTGCTTCTTTTTTAATCACAGGGAGCCCAACTTGGCTTTATCTCTCGGAAAGATTAATTCAATTTCCTTTGGGTTTATTTGGAGTAGCTGTCGCTTTAGTAGCGCTACCCAACATTACGGAGTTATTCATTGAAAAAAAAATGGATGAACTTAGACTTCATAGTATAAAACTCTTAAGAGTCTTATTTCTTCTTGGACTAGCTTTTGTTTTAGGTGCCTTTTTATTTGGAGAGCTAGCAATCACGGTACTGTTCTTAAGGGGAGAATTCACCTCTTTTGATGTTGGTATGACTTTTATTGCTTTACAAGGATATGCATTTTCAATGCTATTTATTTTGCCTCAGAAATTTTTTAACAGTATTTTTTTTGCTATTTCTAAAACGAATATGGTCGTAGTAACAGGATTAATATCTTTGGTTTCAAATATAATTTTGAATTATTATTTTATTTACCAATTAGATTATGGCCATTTTGGATTGGCTTTAGCAACTTCAATCAGTTCAGGAATAATTTTTCTGATTAGTTATGCTTGGCTAAGTAATCAAGGAATTTTTAAATCTACTTAAAATGTATTTAATTAGAGATATACATAATATTGATCTTTTTAATAAAAGATTTTCTTCTGAGCCTTTAATTGCAACGATTGGAAATTTTGATGGCCTTCATCTTGGGCACAAAGAAATCATAAAAAAAATGAAATCGATTGGAGCTAAAGATAATTTAAAAACTTTAGTAATATTTACTGAGCCTCATGCAAAAGAGTTTTTTGCTGAGCAAAAAGATCTATCTAATCTTCCTGCTCGAATATCTCCTTGGAGAGAAAAGTGTAAAAGACTAAAAGATAATAATGTGGATTATGCTTTTTTTTTGAGGTTCAATAAAAAGCTTCAAAACATGACTCCGGAAAACTTTATAGACAACATTCTCTCTAAATTAAATATCAAGTATCTTATGGTTGGCGATGACTTCAAATTTGGTAAAGAAAGAAGCGGAGACTTTGATTTTTTATCAAATTGGGGACAAAACAATAAAATTGAGGTTGATAGAGTTCCAACTTATAGTTTTGATGATAGAAGAGTAAGCAGTACTTGGATTAGAGAAAGCATAGCAGAAGGAGATTTTGAATTAGCTGAAAAATTACTAGATAGAAGATATACATTTTCAGGTAAAGTAGTGTCTGGAAATAAACTTGGAAGAACTATTGGTATTCCCACTGCAAACATTTGGGTTCCTAAAAGTAATTTACCTATAAGAGGCGTATATGCTGTTAAAGCCTTTCTAAAAGGTGAAACTTTCAATGGAATTGCTAATATGGGGGTGCGACCAACTGTCGGAGGGACCTCTCCAGTTTTAGAAATCCACATTTTTGATTTTAATAAAAATATATATGGTCAAAGAATAGAAGTTGAATTCTACAAAAAAATTAGAGAAGAAAAGAAATTCAATGATTTGAACGAGCTTAAAGATCAAATTTCTAAAGATATTGAATTAGCAAAAGAATTTTTAAACTAAATAAATGAAAGAATTAAAAGAAACTTTAAATTTACCTAACACTGGCTTTTCAATGAAAGCCAACTTACCTCAAAAAGAACCCGGTATTTTGGAGCACTGGCAAACAATAGATTTGTATTCTTTATTACAAGAAAAAAATAAAGATAAGCCTAAATTTATTTTGCATGATGGTCCTCCATATGCAAACGGACCAATACACCTTGGTCACGTAGTTAATAAAGTTCTAAAAGATATTATTATCAAATCTAAGATTATCTCGGGTTTCAATGCGCCTTATGTTCCTGGATGGGATTGTCATGGGTTGCCTATAGAATTAAATGTAGAAAAAAAACACGGCAAGGTTAATATAGATATATCTCCAGCTGAGTTTAGATCTCAATGTCGAGAATATGCTAATCAGCAAATTGCTATTCAAAGAAATGATTTTAAAAGACTTGGCGTGATTGGTGACTGGTCAAATCCATACAAATCAATGGATTATAAATTTGAAGCAAATGTCGTTAGATCTCTAGGAAAAATTATTGAGGCAGGACATCTAGCAAGAGGATCTAAGCCTGTATATTGGTGTGATGAATGTAGTTCAGCACTTGCTGAAGCAGAAGTGGAGTATTTTGATAAAGAATCCAAAGCAATAGATTTTTTATTCCCAATAAACTCTGAGCAACTTAAAGATGTCTTTGGCGATCTAGATTGCGAAGAATGTTTTATAGCTTCATGGACTACAACGCCTTGGACAATTCCAGGAAACAAAGCTATTTGTTTGAACTCAAAATTACCATATGAGCTTTTCGAGGCTAAATTTAAAGGCAAAATTATTAACCTTATAGTTTGTAGCGATTTGGTCGATGCTTTTTTCGAAAGATGCGAAATAGTTGAGTTTAAATCTTTAGAAAAAATTTCAGGCGACAAATTGATTGGTTTAGAAACTTCACATCCTTTTTTAGATCAGATTTCTCCAATAATTTCTGGAGATCATGTCACCTCAGAGATGGGTACAGGATTTGTGCACACTGCTCCAGCTCACGGATTAGAGGATTATGATGCTTGCAGAGGAATGGATATTGATTTTACTAGCCCTGTTAATGCTGATGGCTGTTTTAATAAAAATATTCCCTTTGTGGGAGAAAAGAATATTAATGAAGGCAACGACATAGTCATAAATCTTTTATCTGAAAGAGGCTACCTTTTGTCTCAAAATAAATATCGCCATAGTTTTCCTAATTGTTGGAGACATAAAAGACCGCTTTTTTTTAGAGGAACACCTCAATGGTTTATCTCTATGAATAAGATGGAGCTGCTTAAGAATAGCCAAGAAAAAATTGAAGAAATTAATTGGTTACCTGAGTGGGGAAAAACTAGAATTTCAAGCATGATGTCTGAACGACCAGATTGGTGTATTTCTCGTCAAAGATCCTGGGGAGTGCCAATCACCTTATTTATTCATAAAGAGACTGGAGAACTTCATGAAAATACTTTGGAGATGATAGAGACTATTGCTCTAGAAATTGAAAAAAAAGGAATTGAAGCTTGGTTTTCATCTGAACCTATAGATTTCATAGGCAATGATTCTGAAAGTTATGAAAAAGTAACGGATACCCTGGATGTTTGGTTTGATTCAGGCGTTACTCATTTTAGCGTTTTAAAAGAAAATGAAGACCTTTCTTATCCAGCGGATTTGTATCTTGAAGGGTCTGATCAGCATCGAGGTTGGTTTCAATCTTCTTTACTAACTGGAATGGCAATTAATAATGAAACTCCTTATAGAACTGCACTTACTCATGGTTTTGTGGTCGATTCAAATGGTCGGAAAATGTCTAAATCTTTAGGAAATGTCATCTCTCCTCAATCAGTTTGGAATAAAAGAGGAGCAGATATTCTAAGAGCATGGGTGGCTTCAACAGATTTTAGAAACGAAATGAATTTTTCAGACGAAATCATTGATAGAACTTCAGATTCATATAGAAGAGTTAGAAACACTATAAGATTTCTTATGAGTAATTTATTTGATTTTGACCATAGCCAAGATTTAATTAATCCTGACAATTACACTGAACTTGATAAATGGATTGTTTTAAAAGCAAAAAATCTTCAAGAAGAAATCAAACAAGATTACGAAAATTACGAAATCCATCTAGCTTTTCAAAAAGTTTTAAATTTTTGTACAAATGAACTAGGAGGTTTTTACCTTGATATAATTAAAGACAGGCTTTACACATCTAAACAAAATGGAAATGCTCGAAGGTCTGCTCAATCTGCAATATATCAATTATTAAATGCTCTAATCACTTGGATAGCACCAATTTTAAGCTATACGGCAGAAGAAGCATTTTTAGAGATCAATAAAAATAATTCTTCCGTCTTTCTTGAAGAGTGGTTTTCTAATTGGGCAGATATCTCAAAAACCATTGATGAGGAAACTTGGGATTTATTAATTGAAATTAAAACTGAAGTAAATAAATTGCTGGAAGAAAAAAGAAATGATGGTGAAATAGGTTCTAGTTTAGAAGCAGAAGTAACTCTCCATTGTGATGATCAACTTTTTATAAAGCTTAGTGAGATTTCTAGTGAGCTTAAATTTTTATTTATAACTTCTAAAGCAAACTTAATTCATCTAGATGGAGATAAAATCAATACTGAAATCGAAGGATTGAAGATAACGATTAATCAAATGAAAGCCAAAAAATGTGATAGGTGTTGGCACTATGTAGAAGAGCTCATAGACTATAAGGAAGAAAAAATTTGCAATAGATGTAAAGAGAATATAGAGGGGAAAGGCGAGGTTAGGTTTTATATTTAATTTAAAAATAAAATTTTTTTTTCTAATTGGAATTATTTCTTTAGTAGTTCTAGACCAGCTTTCTAAAGTTCTAATTATTAATAATTTGGAACCTAACGAATCAATTGTAATTTTTAATCTATTAAATTTTACATTTGTGAAAAACTTTGGTGTAGCTTTTAGCTTTCTTAATAATGAAAGTTTCAATTTATCTCTAATTCTAAGTTTTTTAGTCCTGATAATTTGTATTCTTCTTTTCTTAAATATTTTCACTTCAATCTTTGAGGCTAACTTATCTTTATTGCAAAGATTTTCAATGTCATTAATTTTATGTGGAGGAATTGGAAATCTAATTGATAGAGTTAATTTAGGTTACGTAATAGATTTTATTGATATAACTTTTAATCCTTACGTATTTAATTTAGCAGATGTATATGTGACTGTAGGAATCCTTCTGTATTTGTTAACATCACTAATCTTCAAAGAGCAAAATGAAAGTAATTAAATTAGCTAATCCAAGAGGTTTCTGTGCAGGCGTTGACCGAGCCATAGATATTGTCTCTGAGGCTATTGATAGATATGGCGCTCCTATATATGTAAGACATGAAGTTGTTCATAATAGAAAAGTAGTTGAAGATCTCAAAACTAGAGGCGCTATTTTTGTTAAAGAAATTTCTGAGATTCCAAAAGGCGCTATTACTATTTTTTCAGCACATGGTGTTTCAGAACAAGTTGAAATAGATACTGAGAAAAGAAAGCTAAAATATTTCGATGCAACATGTCCTTTAGTCTCAAAAGTCCATAAAGAAGTAATCAGATTCGCTGAATCTGGCAAAGATATAATTATGGTAGGGCATGAAAATCATCCAGAAGTGGAAGGAACTTTAGGAAGGTTTCCGAAAGGATCTTTAGGAAAAATGTACTTAGTTGAAGATGTAGATCAGGCTAAAGATATAGAAATAAATCAGCCTGAAAACTTATGTCTAGTTACTCAAACAACTTTGTCGGTATCAGATACAAAAGAAATTATTAAGGAATTAAAAAGTAGATTTCCTTTAATGGTAGAGCCAAAATCTGAAGATATTTGTTACGCAACTCAAAATCGTCAAGATGCCGTTAAGCAGTTAGCCTTGGAAACTGAAGTTATAATTGTCGTAGGATCTAAAAATAGCTCTAATTCAAATAGACTTAAAGAGCTTGCTGAAAAATCAGGGACTGCTTCTTATCTAGTGGATGATCCTGAGCAAATTGAATCAAAAATGGTTCATAACATCTCTTCAATTGGAGTTACAGCCGGAGCTTCTGCTCCTGAAGAATTAGTTCAATCAATTGTAAAAAAATGCATGACTTTCGGATATCAGAATGTAGAAGAAATAGATGGATTAAAGGAAAATATTTTTTTTAAACTACCAGCTGAGCTTAGATGAAAAAGAAAATTGCAGTCATTGGAGCAGGGATAGCAGGAACAACGACTGCATACTCTTTAGCCAAGCAAGGAATGGATGTCACATTAATAGATTCAAGAAGATATCCAGCAATGGCAACCAGTTACGCCAATGGCGGTCAACTAAGCGCAAGTAATTCTGAAGTATGGAACACACCTAAAAATATTTTAAACGGCATAAAATGGATGTTTAAAAAAGATGCACCCTTACTATTCAATCCCTCTCCAAGCATGCAGAAATACAAATGGATTCTTGGATTTTTGATGGCAACTTTTGATGGAAAGCATAAAAGCAAAACTCAGCAAACGATAGATTTGGCAAAGAGAGCAAGAGAGATATATTTTGATATAGCAGATAAAGAAGGAATAGACTTTGACTTATTAAAAGAAGGAATTCTGCACTTTTATGATGATGAAAAAGAACTAAAAGCTGCAGTGGGCAAAGCTTCTTGGCTTCATCAAGAAGGAATGGAATGGGAGGCATTAAACCTAGATGAGATAGAGGACTTGGAGCCTGCTTTTAAATCAGCAAAAAATGATAAAAAAATTGTTGGCGGAATTTTTACAAAATCAGATGCAAGTGGAGATATTCACAAATTTTGTAAAAATATGCATAAAGTTCTTGAAGAAAAATATGATGTTAAATCTCTATTTAATACTGAAATTGAGACCATTTATAAAGATCAAGATAAAGTGATTTTAGCTGCAGCAAGCGAATCTGCTACCTCTGGAATGCAATTTGATCAGGTTGCAATTTGTGCAGGAATTGAAACACAAAGATTTGCAGATGTTTTGGGCGACAGCATGAGAGTTTATCCAGTAAAAGGTTATAGCGTTACCATTCATCTAGACGATGAAGAATCACAAATATCAGCTCCCAAAGTTTCTTTGTTAGATGATCCAAAAAAGATTGTTTCAAGTAGACTAGGAAATAGATTAAGAGTTGCAGGAACAGCAGAATTGGCAGGTACTAATAAAGATATAAAGCAAGATAGGATAAGACCCTTACTCGGTTGGGTTAGAGAGTATTTTCCTGGAGTAAGTACAGAAAACTACACACCTTGGGCTGGTTTGAGACCGATGACGCCAGATATGATGCCATTAATCTTTGAAAGCAAAGCTAAAGGAATATTTTATAATACAGGCCACGGCCATTTAGGATGGACTTTAGGAGCTGCAACGGGCGATTTGTTAGCTGAAAAAATGATAAATGAATGAAATCAATGGCTGGATAAAAGAAGCAGAAAAATTTGAGTCGCCAAATCAAAGTGATAGGCCAATTGAATCAGATATAAATCTGATTGTAATTCATGGAATTAGTTTGCCTCCAGGAGAATATGGATCAAATAATATTGATAAGTTATTCTTGAACAATCTAGACCCAAACGAGCATAAATACTTTAATGAAATTAGTGATCTAAAAGTTTCATCTCACTTTTTAATAGAAAGATCTGGAAAACTAAAACAATTTGTTTCGATAAAAAATAAAGCTTGGCATGCTGGAGTTTCATCATTTGAGGGTAAAAAAGATTGTAATGATTTCTCTATAGGAATAGAACTTGAAGGGACAGATTCTTCTATGTATGAAATTAACCAATACAATAAGTTGATTGATCTATGCAAGACTTTAATGCAAAACTATCCAAATATTAATAAACAAAAAATTGTAGGTCATTCAGATATCTCTCCGGGAAGAAAAACTGACCCTGGCGAATCATTTGACTGGAATTTTTTTAAATCTAAAATTTAACTATGCCATCATTTGATATTGAATCCAAAGTAGATCTCCACGAATTAACAAATGCAGTAGACCAATCTAATAGAATAATAATAAATAGATTTGATTTTAAAGAAGCAAATGCTAGTTTTGAATTTTCTAATGATCAAGTGAAATTGATCGCCAATGAAGCATTTCAAATTGATCAGATGATTCCAATCCTCAAAGAAAATCTTGCAAAGAGATCTATTGATCTTAAGGCTTTGAAAATGGCAGAAAAAGTAATATCAAATAATGTTGCTTCGATGAATGCTGAAATTATTCAAGGAGTTAACAAAGATATTGCTAGAGAAATAGTCAAAATGATTAAATCTTCAAAAATTAAAGTTCAAAGCTCAATTCAAGGAGATTGTGTTCGAGTAACAGGAAAGAAAAGAGATGAATTGCAAGAAGTAATAAATTTCCTAAAGAAAAACAATATCGAAATACCCTTGCAGTTTGTTAATTTTAGAGACTAATATATGACATGGTTAGATTCCTTTAGGAGTTATTTTCAACCAAGAGTTCTTTTAATCGCTGCTTTGGGCTTCTTATCTGGATTGCCTTTAGGTCTTCTTATAGACCCTCTAAACTACTGGTTAGCAGAAGCTGGTATCAATAAATCTACAATCGGCCTTTTATCTCTAGTTTTATTAGCTTATTCGATAAAAATGGTATGGGCTCCTTTAGTTGATAGATTGAGAATTCCTTATCTTAAATTTTTAGGGCAAAGAAAAAGTTGGCTTTTTCTATCACAGCTTCTAAGTTTTATAACTATTTTAGGTTTGAGTTTCTTGGACCCCCTAACAAATCTAGAGCTTTTTGTATTTGTTGTTCTTTTATTAAGTATTTTTTCAGCTACTCAAGACATATGTGTAGATGCGTTAAGAATTGAGTTAGTTGACGAGAAAGAAATAGGAGAAGCTTCAGCTCTTTATATAATTGGCTATAGAATAGGTGCTATTTTACTATCTCAAGTTTTGACGTTCTATATCGCTGAATCTTACGGATGGAATGTAGCATACGGAGTCATGGCTTTCTTGTTTTTTCTTTTTTCTTTAATAATCTTATATGTTCTTCCTGAACCTGAACGAGAAATAAGACCCTATATTTCACTATTTGAAAAACCAATATTATGGTTTCAAGATTCATTTATTTCTCCTGTTTCTGATCTTTTTTATAGATACAAAGAGCATCTTGTAATTATTCTTCTATTGACCTTTACATATCGCTTAAGCGATATGTTTTTAGGACCTATGGCAATGCCTTTCTATCAAGATATGGGTTTTTCAAAAATAGAAGTTGCTGAAATAACTAATTTTTATGGTTTATGGATGACAATTATTGGTGGATTATTTGCCGGCTTAACTCTTCATAGATTTGGTCTGGTTAAAAATATGGTCTTTGGCGCAATATTCGTCCCATTGGCCAATATGCCTTTTATCTATTTAAATTCTGTAGGGCACGATATTAGTGTTCTAGTTCTTACAATAACTATAGATAATTTTTCTCAAGGTTTTATAGGCGTAGTTGGTATCACTTTTTTATCTAGAATGGTTTCAAAAACCTACACTGCAACACAATATGCTTTACTTTTTGGGTTTGTGGCTATTCCTCCGCGTTTAATATCTGGATATTCAGGGTTTGTTGTTGAGGATTATGGATACCATAATTTTTTCATAATTTGTGCATTATTAGGTCTCCCGGCAATTATCTTTTCCATAATGGTTTATAGAAAAAAGGAAATATTTAGTTTTGATTAAAAAAATAGAATTTTTTAATATTTGGGGTTTTCTTTTTTTATTAGCTTTTTCTATAAGCACATATGGTCTCTTTTCAGAGCCTCAAGAAGAACGATTCATAAATCTACCAGACAAAATTACGCACTTTATAATGTTTTTAATCCTATCTTTTTTCTTAATAAAATCTAATAAATATGTTGAGTTTTCATTATTTTTTATAATTTTTTACGCAATTTTATCTGAAATAATTCAATACTACTTGCCTTATAGAGAATTTGATTTAATTGATTTATGTTTCAATTTCTTAGGAATAGGAGTTATTTTTTATAAAATTTTTTTTAGGAAACCTCTTGAAAAATAAAAAGTAGCACCTAAATACATATGAGTGTTGTGTAATTGTCTAGTGTTAACTAGAATGCGCGCTAAGTAAATATACTTAAAGTATTTAAAAGGAGATATGAAATGAAATTTAGTCCACTTGGTGACAAGCTACTTGTAAGAAGAGGCGATGAAGAAGAAACATCTGCTGGAGGTATAGTTTTACCTGGATCAGCAACTGAAAAACCTTCTCAAGGAGAAGTTCTGGCTATTGGTCCAGGAAAAGTATTAGATAACGGCGATAAATTAGAAGTTTCAGTGAAAGTAGGAGACACAGTGGTTTTTGGTCAGTATGCAGGTAGCAATACTATTAAAATAGATGGCGAAGAATTATTAATCTTAAGTGATAGCGACCTACTCGGTACGGTATCTTAAAATATTTAAAATAAGAGGAAGAAAAAAATGGCTAAAGACGTAAAATTTGGAGACGCAGCAAGAGCTCAAATGCTCAATGGTGTGAATATATTAGCGGATGCAGTAAAGGTAACTCTTGGTCCAAAAGGAAGGAATGTAGTTCTGGATAAATCTTTTGGAGCACCCACAGTTACTAAAGACGGAGTTTCTGTTGCAAAAGAAGTAGAGCTTCAAGATAAGTTTGAAAATATGGGAGCTCAAATGGTGAAAGAGGTTTCTTCTCAAACTTCTGACGCTGCTGGAGACGGAACTACTACTGCGACTGTTCTCGCTCAATCTATAGTAAATGAAGGTTTAAAGTCAGTTGCTGCAGGATTTAATCCTATGGATTTAAAGAGAGGTATAGATAAGGCTGTAGTTAAAGCAGTTGAAAGTCTTCAGTCCATGGCTACTCCATGTGAGGAAAATTCATCTATTGCTCAAGTAGGAACAATTTCTGCCAACAGTGATAGCGAAGTTGGAGATATTATTGCTGAAGCAATGGATAAAGTAGGCAAAGAAGGAGTTATAACTGTTGAAGAAGCTTCGGGTATAGAAAATGAACTAGAAGTAGTAGAAGGAATGCAATTTGATAGAGGATACCTTTCGCCTTATTTTATAAATAATCAAGAAAAAATGATCACTGAGTTGGAAGATCCAATGATTCTTTTGCATGATAGTAAAATATCTAACATAAGAGATCTTTTACCTTTACTAGAATCAGTAGCTAAGGCAGGCAAATCTTTATTAATCATCGCCGAAGATGTTGAAGGCGAAGCTCTAGCAACATTGGTAGTTAATAACATGAGAGGCGTTGTTAAGGTCTCAGCTTGTAAAGCTCCAGGTTTCGGAGATAGAAGAAAAGCAATGCTAGAAGATATTGCTATTTTAACTGGCGGTACAGTGATTTCAGAAGAGGTAGGGTTGAGTCTCGAAACAGCTACTATTGAATCTCTAGGTACAGCTAAAAAAGTTGTTTTATCTAAAGAGACAACTACAGTTATTGACGGAGCAGGCGATCAAGATGGAATAGCTGGAAGAGTAAACCAAATCAGAGCTCAAATAGAAGAAACTTCTTCGGATTATGATAAAGAAAAACTTCAAGAAAGAGTTGCAAAACTTGCTGGTGGAGTCGCAGTAATAAAAGTTGGAGCAGGATCTGAAATGGAAATGAAGGAGAAAAAAGCAAGAGTTGAAGATGCGCTTCATTCAACTAGAGCAGCTGTAGAGGAAGGAGTTGTGCCTGGTGGAGGAGTTGCATTAATAAGAGCTCTTCAAAAGGTTGAAGGCTTAAAAGGAGATAATGAAGATCAAAATATTGGAATTGGAATAGCTCTAAAAGCTATGGAAGCTCCAATTAGACAAATTGTTCTAAATGCTGGAGAAGAATCCTCAGTAGTGGTTGACAAAATAAAATCAGAAAAAGGTAATTATGGTTTTAATGCTGCATCATCTGAATATGGCGACATGATTAAAATGGGAATCTTAGATCCTGCCAAAGTTACTAGAACTGCACTTCAAGCTGCAGGATCTGTTGCAGGATTAATGATTACTACAGAAGCTATGATTTCAGAAATACCTGAAGAAAATCCAGCTGGAGGCGGAATGCCTGGCGGGATGCCTCCAGGAATGGGCGGAATGGAAGGGATGATGTAAATTATCTTTAAAAAAAAGGACTCTTATTTAAGGGTCCTTTTTTTTATATGCAAAAAATTACTTTATAATGTCTTCAACTATTTAGGGAGGTTTTAATGGATTATTTTTTATTTGTTTTATTTAGGTTTCTTCACGTTCTTGTTGGAATAGTGTGGATAGGTTTATTGTATTATTTTAATTTTGTTCAAACAGAATATCTGAAAGTAGCTGAGCCAGATGCAAAATCTGATGTTCTAAAAAAATTAGCGCCTAATGCACTTTGGTGGTTTAGATGGGCAGCTTTCTTTACATTTCTAACTGGTTTATATCTCCTTTATTATTATCAAGCAGGAGCTTCTGCGATGATTATATTGGGATCCTTAATGGGTACAATAATGATGCTAAATGTTTGGGGTATTATTTGGAGAAATCAAAAAATTGTAATTGGTTTAAAAGAAGGAGACATCGCTGCAGCTGGAGCAAAAGCTGGATTAGCATCAAGAACTAATACTTTATTTTCAGTTCCAATGCTTTATTTCATGATCTTCTCTGCTCACATGCCAATTGGTACAGCGCATTATCCAACTTTTATGGAAGGATATAATGGTTTAGGTTTTTTAATAGTTCTTGTTTCAATTCTCTTGATTGAGTTGAATGCAATTTTTGGAAAAATTTATCCTGTTATAGCTTCAGTTAGAGCAGTAATTACTTCAAGTATTGTTTTGACAATTATTTTTTCAGGATTGCTTTATTACTTAGTCTAAAGCTTCTTCGTCACGGTCTTGAGACATGAGTTTTAAGACCTTGGCAAATTTAATCATGTTGTCTTTAATCAAGACCGTTTCAATTAAATAACCCTCTATCTCAATAGAAATATTAGCTTCAGGTATAGTTTCAGTATTTTCTAAAATTAAACCATTTAATGTTTTTGGGCCAGATAAAGGAAGATTCCAATCTAATTTTCGATTAATTTCTCTAACAGAAACACTAGCATCAATTAAGTATCCACCATCTTTTTGTTCTTTAATTTCTTCTCTTTCTTCTTCATGAGGATCTGATAATTGTCCAACAATTTCCTCGAGAATATCTTTTATGGTTAATATTCCTTTAACAGAACCATACTCATCCAAAACAATGGCAATTGTTTTTTTATCTTTTTGAAAATTAAATAACTGTATATTTAAAGAAGTATTCTCTAAAGCAAAATAAACTTGATCAGATTTATCCAAAAGGGTTTCTATACTTTTATCTTCTTCCGATAGAAAAGAGTTAATTCCATACAAATCTATTATCCCTCTAGTTTCATCTAAATTTTGATCAAATAACGGAAGAAACTCTTTTTTACTATTTTTTAATTGGTTTCTAACATCTTTAATATCGTCTGATAGGTCAATTCCTATTATTTCATTTCGAGGGATCATGATTTCATCTACTGAAATCTTGTCTAACTCTAAAATACTTAAAAGCATTTCTTGATATCTTACTGGAATTAAATCACCTGAGTTTTCAAGAATGCTCTTTAATTCTTCAGGAGAAATATCTTCATCTGGAGTTCTTCCATCTATTTTAAGAATTTTAAGCAAGGAATTAGATAGAAAATTAACTATCCATACTAGTGGATAAAGCAATTTTTGAAGTATCTTTAATATCAAGGAAGATGGAAGAGCAATTTTTTCTGGATTATTAGCTGCAAAAGTTTTTGGAGTCACTTCTGCAAAAATTAAAATGACCAATGTAAGAATAATGCTTCCAATGAAAACTCCACTATTTCCAAATAATTTAAGACATAGGATAGTGGTTAAAGATGCTGCTAAAATATTTACAAAATTATTACCAATTAAAATAATACCTAAAAGCCTATCTGGTCTTTGGAGCAGTTTATTAGCTCTGATAGCAGATTTATTTTTTTGTTTGATTAAATGTTTTAGTTTAAAACGATTAAGAGCCATCATGCCCGTTTCTGAACTAGAGAAAAAAGCAGAAAGGCAAAGAAGGATAAATATGCTGGATAGCAGCATCCAGACGGAATATTCGCTCAAATTAGTAGGATAAAGCTTTGAAATTAAACATTGTTTTATAATTATATGATGTTTTACTTGAATACAAAATGAATTTACTTAGAATAGCCATTCTTAAGACAATATATATTAAATTATGGTAACAATAAGACTTTCAAGAGGAGGAGCAAAAAAACGTCCCTTCTATCATATTACTGTCACTGATTCGAGAAAACCCCGTGATGGAAGGTTTATTGAAAGAGTTGGTTTTTTTAATCCTTTAGCTCAAGGAAATGATGTCAGATTAAAAGTAGATCATGAAAGAGTTATTTATTGGGTTGGAACAGGAGCTTCCTTAAGCGAAAGAGTAGAGTCACTAATCAAAGAATCAAAATTAACCCCAGAAGAGATAAAAAAAAGTTTAGATAAGAAAGAACAATTAAGGCTAAAAAAATTAGCAAAGAAAAAAGAAGCTGTAGCCGAAGAAGCTGCACCTGAAGCAGCCGAAGCTCCAGCCGAAGAAGCTCCAGCCGAAGAA
>MDTB01028233.1_pt1 | contig 19094 bp, 10 predicted proteins | sample 811161 | NCBI WGS metagenome assembly MDTB01 (sample SAMN05326650, study PRJNA326480) | marine metagenome | isolation source: seawater | place: Mediterranean Sea | collected 2009
TAAAAAACAAGACAATATAGAAGAATTTATTGAGCTTGCAAAAGAGTTAAAGGAGCTAGTAGTAAGTCTTAACCAACGATTATCTGAGCAAGAATCTGTTACAGATAAACTTAAAGGCAGGTTGGGATTGTAATGCTACTTATAGATAAAGATATGCTAATATCAAAAAAATACATAAAGAAAACTTTTATGAATTACGGAATTCAAATGAGCGAAGTAGCTTTAGATGCTGTATGTCAAAAATTAAAAAGCGATGTACATAATTATGCTATGAATGCAAAAGATTTAGGCTTTAAACGCTTAATCAAAGATAAAGTTCCAGTAATAATAGGAGATTTTTAAAATGAGTCTTAAAGGTAATGCAGAAGAGCTTGTAAAGTTTGCCAGACATAGTAAGCAAGAAGAGCTTGACAATGTGGTAATGGCTATTGTAAATTTCGCTAGGGAACAAAGGATACAAATCCTTAATGAAACATTACAATTATTAAAAGAAGGTGTACAACATGAAGCCATCATCAGCGAAAGGCAAAGGCAGGAGGCTGCAAAACTTTCTGAGGGAAAAACTACATAGTTATTTTCCATCTTTAAGAGAAGGTGATATAAAAACAGCAGTTATGGGAGAGTCTGGTGAAGACATTATTCTCTCTCCAGCAGCAAGAGATGTTATCCCCTATAGTTTTGAATGCAAAAATCAAGAACGTTTAAACATATGGGAATCATTAAAACAAGCAGAAGATAATTGCGATAAATATACTCCTGCAGTAGTATTTAAAAGAAACAGAACCAAAACATATATAGCACTTGAGTTAGATAAGTTTTTAAACATAATTGGAGAAACAAATGAATAGTTTTAAAGAAAGAAAATTGAGAGAAAAAATAGCAAAGCAAGTAAGAATGTCTATATTATTAGATGCTATATCTAAAGTATTTGAAGAAGATAGTTACGAAGAATTAAGCCCTTTATTAAAGATAAATATTATTTCATTAATAAATAACCATGCTAAACTAGACAGTAGAATTGAATCTTAGTAGTATATTTAAAATTTTGTTTTTTTGTTTAGTTTGTATTTTTGATGTAAAGTTGGGATTATCTTTATTAACACTATATACTTATACTAAAGTTTTAGATTTTATATAGATTAATCTCTTCTTTCATCCCATCCTATATCATATAAAGTTTCTATTACTGCAGTAGAGCCTGCTCTAACAGCATCAGAAACAAAGTTAAAAAACCCTAATTGAGGTCTTCCGTATTTTACACTTATTAATTGTTCTGCTTTTTTAACAAAAAGCTCATCTTCGTTATTAACACCTGCAATAACAGCCATTATTGCTGAATAACTCCAAGTAACAGCATATCCTGCAAAAGGAACTCTTCTCATGTGATATTCTAAAGCTTTATCAATATCTTCTTCGTCATCACTACCTCCAAACAATCCTTGCCAAAGTCCTTTTAATCCAAATACTATAGGAAGTGTAAGAAAATGAAGTAAATCAGAAGTTCCTACGTTTCTAAGTTGTTGTGCTGAACCAGTTCTCCAGGCTATATTTCTTAAAGTTCTAAAATGCTTTACACTAAGTGGATTAAAAAACATTAAGTTCCACATAACAGTTCCAATACCTTGAGTTATAAAGAAAGTTCTTACAGCTGCAACTTCTGGTTTAGAAAGTCTGTTAGTTTTATTTTTTAACCCAGGAGCAAGCGAAACTTTAAATAGTTTTATTATAGGCTTTATTTGACCAAAAACAGAAGCTTTTTGAACGTCTCTACCAGGTTGTATTGATAATAAAGCTGCTAATATATCCTCTGCCTCTGCCTCTGCATTTTGTTGAGACCAGTATTTAAATTTTCCTACAGGCTGTGCTGGACCATACTGATAAGAAGCAACATCTTGTGTTGACATTCCATAATTAATATAATAAGAGTACTCTCTTCCTATTGCAATAACAGAAGCAACATCATTTTCACTTGTATATTCACTCCAATGTATATCATTTCTAATAGAACCATTTTTCCATGCATTTTCAGCTCCTATAATAAAAGACAAAGACCTAATGTGTTTTTCTGTGTTACCCATTGTTAACCCAGTAGCTTTTATAATATTAGCCATTAAACCTACAGACTTGCCAAATCCTGTATTAGCCCATTGAACTACTAAAGGCTGCCTTAACATGGGTTTCATTAAATATTCTTTATTAATTGCATATTGAACAATTTTATTAGCAGCGTATGTTTTATTTCTTGACATAATTTCTTTTAGTGATTCTTTTGCTCTATCTTTACTAGCTATATCAAGTTCTTGTGCTTTTACCCAAAGAGTTGAACGTCCTATAAACTTTTCTACATTTTTTAAAAATATCTTTTTTGACTTTCCTACACTTATTTTATTTTTATATATACTTCCTTCAATTCTTTCGTGATAAGCTATCATTTCTTTCATAATAGCTTCACCTACTTGAGCCTCTAATTGATTACCTATTATATCATTTACCATAGCTTTACTAAAAAAATCAGAAAACTCAGTAATACCAGATTGCTGTATAATTCTTGCTATGCCTTTTTCATATTCTTTATTTAAAGTATATAGTTTTAGTCCTTCTATAGTTCTATCTATTCCTGCTCTAACAAGATTTTTATAAGCACCACCCATATTAGTAATAGCAGATTTCCAATTTTGAAGAAACAATCCAGATAAAGTTGTAGTAAAGTTTCTTATATAACGAGATTGCATAGCTGGAGTTACTGATACGTTATACTCTTTGCCCATTAACTTACCCCAACCTTTTTTAATTAAATTAGGAGGGTATGCATTTCTGGCTACATTCATTTTTCTTGTAAATGTTTCCATATTTCCAAGTATACCTAAAGTTTTAAGAGAGTTGTAAGTTGTGCTATGTAAGTTGACATTAAAATCAATAATAGCTTTGGCTTCTTCTTTTCCATGTTTAGGTTTTTTACTATTTCTATCTCGTTTTAATATTGCTAGAGATTCTAATAAATTAAAAGCTAGTTTATTTCTTTGAACTGTTCCTACCATATTTTTAAGATAATCGTAAAAAACTCCTTCATCTAATCTACTGCTTCTTATATCATAAGCATTTGATATTCTTTTAAAATGTTTATTATCGCTTGCAAAGTTCATTAAAAAATCATGATGAGAGTCTATATTATAATTATCCATATTGTTTAATACAGATTCAGCACTTTCTAGTTTAGAATTCATGTTTTCTAAAAACTTATCTGCCATTTTAGCTTCTGTATCAGAATCAAATCCATCTTTAATCCTATCTTCTGTTTTCTTTATAGCATCTCTAAGTTCTTTTGCTAATTTACCTATCATAAACCTTAAATTATCTATTCTATAAGAAGTAGGCCAATAATTTTTTCTATATTCAGGTTCATCAGGATTTAAAGCTCCTTGATTAGCTATAATTAAATCATCTTTAATTGTCATGCTAAATGTATCTAAAACAGTTTTAACTTCTTCTACTTCATCTTTATTTAATGGTTTTAAAAGGTCTATTTTATTTCCTCTTCTATCTTTATACTCAGTATTACCATAGAAAAATATTTGTTGAATAGCAAAGTCAGTTAATTTACCATCATAATGGTCTCTTAAACCTTGCATTAACTGGTCAGTAGATTCTTTCATTTCAGGAACTATATATTCAAATACTGCATCAGTCATTATTCTAGCATCATCTAAAGCTTTTTCAAATCTTTTTAACTGAATAGGAGTCATATCTATATTAAATTCTCCTTTTTTCTTGTTTAAAGGAGTATAATTTTTTAATAATACAGGGTCTTGAAATGACCACATAACCTTACCTGTGGATTCATACCTCATAATTTTTCCATCTTCATCTCTTCTTGGATTGTAATTTTTATTTATATAAAATTGTCCATTTTTTATAAAAACCCAACCTTTCATAGCTTGAGAAAATAATCTTACAAAATTTTGCTGCCCTTTTTCATTGTTTAAACTAGAATCTCCTAAAGAAGCTAAGGATTTTACACTTCCTATTATTTTTTCCATACTTACTTTAGGTATACGTAGCTTTTTATTTTTTAAAGCTTTTTTTGTTTCTTCAGGTATAAACCTAGGTTCTATCATAAAATAATTAATTCTTGAAGAAATATTAGAAGAATAATCTCTAACACTAGAAGCTACTTTTTCAACAGCACCAGTAGGGTCTAGCCAAGCTACTTTTCCAGGACTTTTAAATTTAGTAAAGTGACTGCCAACCTTAGCTCTTGCAAAGCCTACAGCATTTGTTTGATTTAAAAGGTCAGCTGTTTTATTGTATATGTATTTTAAAGTAGATACAGGGTATCTTTCCATATTTATTTGAATGCCACCCTCAGGTATTGCAAAACCCTTTTTAGCTTTACCCATTCTTATATTTTTAGGCATTCTGTTAAGTAAAATTTTATGCACTAAGTTAGCTATTCCAGGATTAGCATCAAGAAGAGAACCTATTAATGCAGCATATTTTTTTATTTCAGAAAGTTTACCAAAAGCTTTTACAGCAGCTACACTAACATACTTTTCTTGAACAAAGGTATGCATAGGATAACCATCTTTAATAAGCTGGTCTGATAGCTCTTTACTTCTTTCTAATGTATTTTTTCCAAACATTCTATCTAAAATACCTTTATATACTAAAGACTCTTGTCTGTCTACATCTATTATAGTACTAATATTGTCTCTACTTTTAGAACATTTATCGCTCATTTGCATAATCCTATTGCTATATTTTTTAACGGTCTATAATTAAAATTAGCTAAAGAACCTAAATTCTTTTTATCTTTTATATTTTTATTATAGATTTTAAAATACTCTTTTATTATATCTGCTTCTAACATTGTTGGCTGTCCTGGACTATCACTAACAGCTGGTAAATGTGTGCCAGATATATTAGTTATTTTTTTAGTATTCAAATTTTTAAATCCTTCTAAATAAGTATAAGTAGCAGCTAGTCTAGAAGTTCTATTTAATTCTTTAAATTCAGAGTCATATTTTTCTATCCACTCTAAAAAGTTTTCATTGTAATCCATAGATTGTGGTCCTATATTAACATATTGTTCTATAAGCTCTTCAAGTCTTGTTCCCATTTTATTTGCATAATCTTTACCATCTTGAATGAATGCTAATCTTCCAGCTAAATTATTTTCAACATTATCTTCAATAAATGCTGATTCAAAATATTCTTCTTTAAGAATATCCATAGAATTCATAGCTTCTCTATGAGAATTTTGATGCAAATCAATACTTATAATATAAGGAGAACCATCTAAACTAAATAGATTATATTTTGGTTCAGATGTCATTTCATCAAATATTCTAGCAGGAGCAGTAGCTATAAGTTCAATAGGAGTAGGATTATATGCAGTTATTTTAACAGCTCTTTCACCTTCTGGAAATTTAACATTTTCCCATCTATCTGATTTGATTAATTCTACGTCTACATCTAAAGAGTTTAAATAACCAGTTCTATTAGTAACATAGCTTAAATATTTTTTACTTTTACTTAATACATCAGAAAATGAATACTTGCCTATGTAAAAATCTTGACCATTTCTAATTTTATTAGCTTCTAAATGCAATTGAAACGCAGGAGAAACTATATCTTTAAACATTTCTACGCTTATTTCTTTTCCATTTTCCATTCTAAATAATTTTGAAACAAATTCATCTCTATTATAACCCCATTGACCTAGCAAACCGTATTTGCCATTATCAACAGCTGCTTGTAAATATAATCTTAAATATTCAGAAACTGTTCCTTCCCATCCCATTTTATTGTCATAATAAATATTTAATCTAATCTTTTCATCTTTTCCTTTTATAACAATATTATTTTCTGGTTTGTTTGGATAACCAAATTTTCTAAAACTTTTAAAGACCTGATTCATGCTTCCATAAGCAGCTTGAGTATTTGCAACTTCTCCAATAGCTCTTGCTCCAGCAGTAAGTTTTGCTATTAAATTAGCTCTACCTTCTGATGTAAATATATTATCTTTTATATTTTCATTTACAAACTTAGATAAATCCAAAGCTTTTACTTTTAACTTATCTAAATAATTTCTAAAATCTTTAGTCATTTCATCGCTAGGTAAAAACTCTATCTCTACATGGTCTCCATCATTATCTCCTTCAAGTCTAACTTTAACGTCATAAACATTCATAGAAACTACACCTTTTCTATCGTGTATCATTTTTACTCTAGCCATTAAAGCTCCACCAGCATGAGGTACTGGGAATCTTGTTACCATTGCATAAACAGGATTATTCAATAACCAAGCATTAATTTCTTCATTAGAAACATTTTTTATTGATTTAATTTTTGGATTAGCTTCTTTAAATTTATCTAAAACTGTTTTAGCTTTCTTTCTTGATATACCTATTTCTCCTTCTTCTAAAGTATTTGTAACATCCATTGCTATATTATAAGTAGAGCCATTAAAACCATCTAATTGTAGTGCAGGTTCAACTAATTTACTTTGAACAAGCTTATCTACTATTTTAGCTGTTTGTAAATGACCACCTGCTCCTAACCTAGCAAGTTCAAGCAATACAGGATACCTTCCCATTTCATCTTTTCCTTGTAAAGCTTCAAGTAATTGAGATATTTTTTCAGCAGAAGTACTATTTTTAGTATCAATAGCTATTCTTATAGCATTTCTTAATTTGTTTTCTACTATAGGCATATAAGTATCACTAAAATGCTTTAATATTTTAGGGTCATCTATATGATTATACCATTGTTGTGGATGTTTTGCATGAGCAGGCATATTTTCTTCATATTTAATAAATCCTACAGAAGCACCTGGCACATATAACTCATCAGTTTCAGAGAATATACCACCTTCTTCTGTACCTATCTTTATTTCATTGTAGGTTCCTATCATATCAACATAATTATTGCCACCCTCAACATAGTTAGGATGAGCACTACCTAGATAAATATTTCTTTTATCATCTATTTTAAATAATGTGCCTTTGTTGTTTACTATCTTCCAATCACGAGTAGGTACAAAATGTTGATGTTTTAATGCATATGTATTGTCTCCACTTGTTAAGTAGTGAACAGTTTTTGCTATATCAGCAACAAGTCCATGTGAATCGTTAAACTTTTTAAATGCATTAGCAGAAGTAGGTGTTTCTCCGTCTCCTATGTATTCTCCTAATTGAATAGGTGAGTAAGGTTCATTATTTTTATATTGAAACTTTACTTTATGAGGGTCAAATTTAAACACTCTTAAAGGTTCCATATCTTTTACTACTGTAGTAGGAGTAAATGGTATTTTTAATCTTTTATATACATTCGCTGGTCCTTTAGTATCTAAAGCATATCTAGGCCATACTTTTTTCATAGCTTCATGAGCTGAAATAATAGCAGCTCTTTCTTTTAACGAAGACTTAGACGTTATATCTTTCCATAAACCTTGAGCTTGTTTTTTACTCATATAATTAGGGAATTCATTTTTTAAATAAGCAGTAACAGATTTCTTGTCTTTTGCATGTTTAATGGCATCTTCAGTTATACGTGTAATAGCTATTTTATCAGAGTCACCTCTTGAAAATGCAATAGTAAGTCCTTTTTTATTAATTAAATGTTTATCTAAGCTTTCTATTTCTCTTTGACTTAAAAATCCATAATAGCTAGTAATATTAGATATTTCTTTACCAAAAGCATCTAATATAGGAAGACCCATATCGTCTTTCATAAAACGAATTTTTTTCATATCACTTCCAGATAAAAATCCAAATAATCCAGACTCTTCTGTTATATGGTCAAACAATGTTTTCTTTTGAAACCCTGTATTACCTTTCTTTTGACCGTAAATGTATTTACCTTCTTCAAAACTAAATTCTCTTTCTCTATATTTCTTTTCTGGACCTTTAACATTAAAGTTAAATTTATAACTTGCTTGGTCTTCGTATCCTATTTGCTGAACAAGCAATTCATAATTTGTCATTTCTTGCAAAGCATCGCCTCTGTTTGTTGTTCCAGAGCTTAATAATTGACCGTGAAATCTTTTTAAAGAATTGTTTTGCCATTTAGCCATATCTACTCTTTGATTTTCTAAAGGCTCTCCTTTTTTAAATATTGCTTTTTTCCAGTCTTCGTATTTGCCTCCGCTTCTTTCAATATTTTTAGCTATTTTTACAATTCTATTTAATTGAGATTTATACAAACTAATACCAAATGCATTTAAATAAAACAAGCTAGAAGGTGTTACAGTTCTTTCATCAGTACCAACTCCATTATCACGTATATTTTTAAGCATATCATGATTGTTGTCTATTTTATTTTTAGCTATATCATATAAGCTGTCTTTGCCTATAAAATCATTACTTATTTTAATTTTCTTTGAATTAAACTTTCTTCTATACCAAATAGAAAAAGAGCTAGTAAGCTCATTTCCTAGTAATGGAATTAATACAGCAGCAAAATCTTCTTTTTTTGTATATCCAACTGCTCCTGCATCTTCCCATATAGAAGTGTAAAAAGAATTTAGCCAAGTAGCATCTTTTTCTTTAGTATCAGTTATTTCTATTTTTTTATCAGTATGCAATATAAACTTACGTTTATTGTCTACTAAAAAATCATATTGAGAATTAACTAACTTTTTATCTACTTTTTCTAATCCAAATTTTCTATTTGAATTTGCTAGCAATTTAGCTATATCATTTAAAGATGTGTTTTCATCCATAGTTTTTGCATAAATACTAGCAACCCAAGTAGGTCCAAATAATTTATGTCTAACATAATCTAAAATCTTTTTAACAACTCTTTTAAATGCATTGTCTTTAGGTACGTAGTCTAATGCTTTTTCAGAAACAGCAAATGCAATTAATTCATCTGATATTGTAAATTGCTTGTCATCATTTGATAAGAGAGTTTTATATAATTCATCAGCAGATATATTTTCTATACCATCAGAATTATCAATCATTTCAGATAGTTCGCTATTAAGCCTGCTATTATACTCATTAGAAGTATATATATCGGCAATATCTTTAAATAGCTTTTTACCATCATTACTTTCTAATATTTCATATAATATATTATTAAATAACTTAGGATTAAACTTTCTCATTTCAATAATAAAAGGGTGCATATATTCATGAAAACCTGTTTCTGGCCTTGCATATGCTAGGTTAATGACTACTTTTTTATTTTTAGGGCTGTAGTATGCTGAAACAATATTACCTGTTTCATTACGCATTTCTGTGTCATTTATAAATTCATAAGGAATTTTACCTTCAAATTTATCAAACATCATTTTTACATATTTTTTAGTTTTTGCTTGATTAGCTGGAGATTGTGGTATTGCAACTCCTCTAGATAATTGAAACTTTTTTTCTGCTGATTGAGCAGCAAGAAAATCTATATCATTCCAGCTAGTTTTTCCATAAGCATTGTCCTTTAAATATAATTTTTTAGCAGCTCTAGTGACTGTAGTATATAACCATCTAGCAGCGTTTTCTCCCTTAAAAAATATTGAAGTATCTATATAAACATTATTCCATTGACTTCCTTGAGATTTATGCCCAGTTATAGCATATCCATAAGTAATTATAGTAGTGTTTTTACTCATTCCTTGACCTTCTTTTGGCCATAATCCTTTAGGAATAGTCATTTGTTCTATTGATTGATGATAAATAGAAGACTCTTCAGTGTTTGGAAAAAGTAAGTATTCATATTTCCCATCACGTATTAAATGAGCTTTTGCATTTATAAGTATTTTTTCTCTAGTTTTTTTACTCCAGCCTTCATACTGAACATCATAAGTACCTAAAACATCTGGATTTTCTAGTTTAAAAGTTTCTCCGTTTACTTTAACTTTTGAATTAGCAATAGATATAACTTTTTCTTGCGGCATAACAACTTTTTTATTAGACTCTTCTCCATAGATAGAGTATCTAGATTGTCTATTATAAGAAACTCTAGATGCATTAGAACCTGTAATTAAAATACTGTCATCTTTATTTAGTAAGGATTGTTTATAATCTTGAAATATATCTTTAGACATAGTAACATCTTTTTTGCTGCCTAAAGGAAGTATAGGTTCAAACCTGCTTTGAATAGCCCTATTTCTTATAAATGTAGCATAAGATAATATCTTGCTTTTAAGACCTTGTCTCATAACTTCTTTTAGCACCATATCTGCTCTATCTAGTATTTTAGGGTCACTTCCAACTGGAGGTAACTGAAAGCCATCTCCAAAAAATATTATTTTACCTCCTTTATTAATTACTAAAGCTTGCAAATCTTTATACATAGATTTATCTACCATAGAAGATTCATCTACAATAATTAATTCACCAGGTCCATATTTAAAGGCAGGTTTAAATACACCCATATTATCAGGCTCACCATATAATAATTTATGTATAGTTTGATAGTTAGCTACTTGTTTAGTAAAATCTGTTCCCTTATCTTTTAATACTAAAACAGCTTTATTTGTAGGAGCAACAACATTTATCTTGTAACCCCTTGAATGTGCTTGTCTAATTATATTCTCTATTATAGTTGTTTTACCTGTACCAGCATATCCTGATATAATAGATTCAAATTTTCCTAAAGGAAAATCTTTAGTTAAGGTATTTTTATCTAAAAAATTTAATGCAGATACTTGCCCTTTATTTAAAACAAGATTATCTTCTCTGTTTGCAACTATAGATGTGCTTTTACTTTTTGTTATATTATTTACTTTATTTTGAGGTTTATCTACAACTTCTTTAAGGGAGTAAATTTCTTTAAGTTTTTCAATTAATGCTGGAGGACCATCTTCAATTTCGCCATAAAAAAAAGGAACTTCTTTACCTGTATTAGTTTTTCCAATAGGCGAAGGATATTCTCTTGTTTCAATATCATCAACAAATTTATTTAAATCTTTATTAAAAGTTTCACTAGTAGAAATGTTAAGAAATCTTATATCTTCTAAAGTTACTTCAAATGGCTTATCATATTTTTCATATTTAATAGTCAACGATTGACCTTTATATTCAGAAAGAATTTTTTCTATTTTTCCTGAAACTGTATTATCTACAGACTCAAGTTCTAATCTTTTAACTTCTTCCATAATTTCATTAGTAAATTTTTCACCAGAAATAGCCATTATTTTCTGTAAAGCTTTAGCAAATTTATTTAATGATTCTGGGTCTTTAGTATTAAAAGTTTCACTAAATTTATTTAAATCTTTTTTCTCTTTTTTTGTTATAGTTTTTCCAAACTTTTCAAACTTTTTAATTAAAAAATCTACTAATTTAGGACCCATAAAACCTTGACTTATTGCTAATTCAGTCAATACTTTAGCGTCACTTAAAACTCCTAATTGTCCTTCTGTGTATTCTCCTGTGTATTCATTTCCTAATCGATTAGGGTTTCTTACCCAATCTGGAACAGTTGTAAATTTATTGTCTTTAACGCTAGGCCATTTAGGTTCTTTTCCATCTATAAAATTATCTATTATTTTTGTAGCTTTAATTCGAGCAGGGTCGGATGGCTTTAAATAATCCCAACCTATAGATATTTTATAATTCTTTGCTATGTAAGGACTAACTAACTCAAGAAACGGTATAATTTCAAATTCTAATTCAGGCTCTTGAATAGCAACTTCTTGTGTCCACCAAATCATTTCACCAATCTTTATTTGCAAAGATTCATCTTTAAATGCTTCTCTTAATTCTTTTACAGTAACTCCTTTATCATAAAGATTTTTCATTCCTTTTAATAAATCATTTTTGATGATTTCGTTAACTATATCTTTTGTTTTAAGTTTAGGAGCTTTCTTTGTAGGCTTTTTAGGAGCAGGTTTCTTTTCTTCTTGTTTAACTAACTCTAACGCTAATTCACGTATATCAGCATCAGCAAATCCTTTAACTAAATTAGCTGAACTACCTTTTTGTTTTGCTATTTTTTCTAATCTATCTTTCTGATTTTCAGTAAGAGGTACTTTTTTTCCATCTACTATAGCATGTGCTTCTTTTCTTGATGGAGCTGAAGGAAAAGAAACTCTATCTTGAACATTTAAATATTCTTCAACTTCAGGAGCTTCTTCTTCCTTTTTAACTACAGGTTTAAGTACAGGGGTTTTAAATAATCCAGTATTACCTTTAGTTATTATTTCTTCTTCTTCTACTGTAGGACCTTCCTCTACTACATTGTCTCCCATTAAAGCTTCTACACTAGATTTTTCAACTATGTTTAAATCTTTTATTAATGTAGAGCTTTTTCCAATATTATCTTCGTTTAAATATTCTTTATAATCTTCAAAATCTGTTTTAAAATTATCTATAAAATCATCAACAGGTATATTTTCTTCAGTAAATAAATCAGGATATGTATCTAATACATCCTTTAATATTTGCGGATTTTCATCTAGTTTGTTCTCTCTAATTAATGCATGTAAATCTTCTTCATTCTTAGCTATTTCTACCATATCGTTAGTATCTTTTCTTTTAGTACCAACCATATAACCTTTAATTAAAACTCTTGCTACGTTTTCTGCAGGTATATTTTTATTTCCTTTTTTTATGTAAGGCAATCCGTTAATGTTATTGCTATCTTCATTAACATCTTTTATTCTGTTAATTTTATTTTTTACTTTTTCTGTAATTTTATTTATATTATCTAAACCATGTTTATCAATAATACTAGTAACATTTAATATATCTTTATTTAAATTAGAAGCTTTTACTTTAGCATCACCTCTGCTTTCAAACACACCGTTTTTACTTTTAAGTTTACCATCGCTAGTATAAACATTTACAGACCATGGTTGTTTTTTTTCTTTTTTAGCTGCAGGAGAAACTTTTTCAGACATTTTTTGATTACCTAGTTTTTTAGCTTCTGCAAACGCTTTTTCTTTAGAATTTTGATATAACCTTTCTTGCTTTTTATTTAAAGGTTTGTCTTTAGTAAAACCTACTTCAACGCCATCTATTTCTACAACATATCCTTTTCTATTTTCTTTCCAAGTAATAGAAGGTTTTATTTCACCTATTTGTTGAGGTTCTGATTTTTCTACTACAGCTACTGATTTGTACATCCATTGGTTTAAACCAGCTATAATTTTTTCATTAGTCACTCTACGTTCTAAATTAAGCCTATTTACCACTTCTTCTGCTTCGTTCTTATTTGTATATACACTAGACATTGATTTGCCTGAAATAGGGTCTTTTAGCTCTGCATCTATTCTATCAAACACAACCTCATTAGTTGTTTCGTCTATACTTGAAATACCTTGAAATATTTGAAAATTACCGTCTACTTCTTCTGAAAAAAGACCTGACTCAGCATTTTCTTTAAATTGCAATCCTACTGGTTTTTTCTTAATTGAATTCATAATTCCAGTAGCATCAAAACCTAGTTTAGTAAAATTAATACCAGCGTTAAATAACTTAGAACCAAAATAACCTCCAGCAAATGATTCTCTAGCTTGTTTCCAATCCCATCTGTCAGAGAATACTTGACCAACACCTATTTTAAAATCATCTTCACCCATTCCAGTAACTTGAAAAAGATTACTTGATGCTAATTGAAGAACTTCTTCTACTCCTTCTGCTATATTATCTTGACCTTTTCCTATTACTACATCAAATATAGAATTTCCAGCAACTTTTACTCTAGATGAATTTGGGTCTATTTTTCTTAAATCTTTCCAATTTTTAATAATAGGAGTTGTTCTTAATATATCGCTAGCTTTTTTACTAAAGTTTCCAAACATTTTAGCTTGCAACGGTCCTTTAAGTCCTATTCCACCAGTTGTTCTTCTTGCAAAAACATCTATACTTTCAATAACACTACTAACAGGTGCAGCATAAGATGTAGCTATCTTTACTCCTTCTATAGCATCTTCATAAGGTAATCCAACTTTAATCATACTTCCATCTTTTTGAACATATTCATTTAAAATGTATCTATCTAGCATAGCTATTTGCTGAGTATAACTAGGTTTATTTCCGTTTTCATCCATTTGGTTTCGGAATAATTCTTTCTTTTCTTTTATATCTCTTTGAAATTGCTCTGGAGTTAATCTTTGGTCAGTAGTTAATTCATGAAAACTTTCAGCCATAAAAGAAGAGCCTTCCATGTTATAACCATAATACATTTGTCCTGCATATTCCATTGCTCCACCTGCAAGCATTAAGCCACTCCCAACTGCTCTTCCTCCTGGAACAGGTGAGACCATTGCTGCTTTTCCTGCAGTAGAAGTAATCATTCCTGGAAGTGCCCATAATCTTGAATTATATACGCTTACAACTCCAGATACAGCAGAATTTGCTATCCATTTACCTGCATACCATTTTCCATTTTTATCAAACAACCAACCATCAGAATCTTGCAAGTAATTTGATACAGCTATAGCTTCTGAGTTATTTTTAAAAGATTCATCTAGCTTATTTTTTCCATCTACAAGAAGTTGGTTTATAAGCTCTTCATTTTTTAACCCATTTTCTTTAAATTTTACTACAGCTAAATCCAATTCAGAATCAGATGCATTTTTATACTCAGGTGTTTTTTTTAATATTTCTTTTAATTCAGAATCTATTTTTGCAGGAGCCAATCCATACATATCAAATGTATTTAATTTAAATGCAGGTACATAGTAATCTTGAGTTACAGCTTCATTTTCCCATGCAGTTTTCCATGCATTTTTAGTTATTTCTAAAAAGCTAGGAGAATCTTCTTCATCAGAATCTGATTCAATTCCACCCATTACTGCATTATATTGTTGAGGATTTACAAAAGATGCATAATCTAATATTTGTTGGTCTGTATAACTAGAGCCTAGCTGTGCTTTATAAGAATTTATTAAATCTTGTTTTCCAAATTCTTCAGAATAATTTTCTGTTGGATTTTCTAATTCTTCTGGATTAGTAACTAATTCTTCTACAGGTTCTTGTTTAACTTGTTCAAAATATAATTCTTTTTGTATTTGAGTTTGCTGATTAATTAAGTCATTAAGTTCAGATAAATTTTTACTTTGACCAGCATCAATTTTAGGAGTATTAGGTCTAAGGTCTCCTTCCATTTGACCACCATCAGGAGCTATGCTAATAGTAGGAGTTTTTTCTAATTGAGCAGCTCTTGATTTTACCAATTCATCTTGTTGCTCTATTAATTCTTGAAGTCTTAGTATCTCTTGATACCGAGGGTCATTCATATCAGCCATTTAATTTCCTTATTGTGGTTTAACAGAATATGCTTCATATAAAGGTTTCCAATTCTGCAATAAGTAATAAAATACTTCACTTTCTTTAGTGTCACCATAATTATTTGGTTTCCCACTTTTAAAATATATTTTATCTTTTTCAAATTGTTCATTTAATAAACCACCTTCAGTTTTTCCTTTAGGAAGTTGAATTGATGATTCTTGTCCTGTTTCTTTATTTACAGAAGGAACTTCTACATTACCAGCATATTCTTCAAACATTAAATTTATAACCTGAGTTCTTAAAGCTGGATTACTTTTAATATTTTTATCTAATTGATATTTTTTTCTAATTTCATCAGCTTTTTTTCTAGTACTTTCTTTTGTAAAAATTCCATGGTCAGTACCATAGTCCATCATATCAATAAGTTTATTTTCAATGTCAGCTTGAAGCAAAACTCCTTGTCCTTGGTTATCCCATAAAGTTGAAGCTCCAGAAACAGAACTTATAAAATCTTCTATTCCTAAATCTGCAGCCCATTCACTATCTGGGTCTTTAGTTTTTACTTTCTTTAAAGATTGTTTAAGCATTGCAAAGTTAGCATTTAAATTTAATTTTAATTCTTCGCTTTCTACTTCAGCAACAGGTTTACCTATAGTTTCTGGCTTTGTAGATAATCCAGCTTTTTTTAACATATCGTTAGTAACAGCAGGTAAAAATCCATATTCTTGACCAGATGCATATTTTTTAGGTGTAGTAAGTGCTGTTCCAAGTGGACTTAAATTACCTGCTTCATCGTAAAATCTACTTACTCCTCCTTCACCTAAAGTATCTGCTTTCATATATGAAATCATATCTGTCATATCTTTTATGCCTTTATAACCTTCTTCTGTGCCTATTTTCATATAATCTTTTTGTAATTCAAATATAGCATTTTTCTTTTTTTCTAAGTCATCTCTAACTTCACGTTGTTTTTCAATTAAATTTTGAGTATACAATAATTGAGTATCAACATCATCAGAAAACTTTTCTCTCATAGTAAAGTTCTCTCCATATTCTATACCTAAATCATCCCAAATTCCTGCTGCAGATTCTGTTTTATATTTATCATCAAGACTACTCCATTCAGTAGCATTAACATTATACATTCTAATATCAGAAATTAAATTATTTATAGCTGTTTCATTATCTTCTCTTGAAGCATTTAAATACTCTTTTTTTGCTGTTAAATTTCGAGAGTTTTGGTCAGCTAAATTTTTGTTTAAATTGTTTAAATTATTTAAATTTTCTGTTTGAGCAAGTTTTTGTTTTTGCAATTGAAGATTGGCTGCATTGTTAAATATTCCAGCACCTATATTTATTAAATCTAATTCGTCTTCCATGAAACTCCTATATTATATCTGTTATGCCTTCTAATGTTTGACCTGTAGCTTGGTCTATAAATTGTTGCAACATGTTAGCCTCTGTAGTTAAATCACCAGCAAGTGCAAATTCAGGAGCAGTATCACCAAAATCCATTTCTTGGAAATTTTTACCAGTACCTTTATAACCTGCTCCATATCTATTTCTTCCATACATAAGACCTCTTGAATCTTGACCAACAAGTGTATCTTTAGCTTGTCCCCATTCATCCCAAGCTTGTCTTATATTTTCAGGAGCTTGAGTTAAATCTTGTATAACTTTATCTTTACCTGCACTTAGAGTTGATTGAATATCTCCTAAATAATCAGCAGTATCTGATGCAAATTGCAAATCAGTATCTCTTTCATCAGCTTCTATACTTTCTATTTTTTTATCATAAGCTTCTCCAATATTATATTCTTGTCTTTTAATATCAGATAATTCTTGAATATTTTCTTCTTTAACTGCTTCTACTTCTCTAGACGCTGGAGCTGAGTAAGACATTCCACTCATAGCTTGGCCTGCTCTTGCTTTCTCATACTCGTCTACTCTTCCACTTAAAGCTTGACTTCTTGCTATTCTTTGGTCTAGCATTTGCTCATCTTTCATTTTAGCTTCATCTTCTCTTGCAATTTCAAATCCTTCTTTAGCTTCATCATAAGTAGTTTGTTCTAACAATCTTTGAGCACCTAATGTAGCTAATTGAGGAGCAGATTCTTTTGCTACTACAGGACCATCATATCCTGCTCTAGTAGATGCAGAAGTATCAAGTTGTCCTATATTTTGAGCTATATAATCTGGAAGATTTCCTCCAAAAGCTTCTTGTAATGTCATAAATGGACTTATATTAGGATTTACATTTTGTTCTGGAGAATCAGAACCTCCAACATTACTTGCCCATCCTTCTTGAGTCATACCTAAAACACTTCTTAAAGGAGCTCTAACTGCAGATTCAAATGCAGGTTCATAAAAACCTTCTTGCCAGCTTGGAGTTGAGCCACGTCCATACTTATAAGTATCGCTTCTTCTATCAAATGAGTCAAAACCAAAATCAGTTTCTTTATAAAATGGATTAATACCTCTAAACTGTCTATCCATACCAGTTAATGCACCAGATATTCCTACATCTGAAAATGATTCAGGATTACCATCTTGAGCTTTAGCCCAGTCATACGGATTGTGTTGTCTTTTTTTACCAAATATACTCATTATAATTTCCTTTTTTATTTATCCAAATAATTTTCCAAATAAAGTCTTTTCATCAAAAAGTTTATTTCCAAGCAATTTCAATGCCATCATTGTCCAACCAGCTGGTCCCATACTAGAACCCATAGCAGTATCTGCTGTTGCACCTTTTATAGATTCTTCTACTCCTTCTTGCAACGGTAAATCTTTTAAAAAATCTACATCAGGTTTTATTCCTATTCCTGGACTTTGTTTAATAACCTCTTCCATTCCTTTATAAGCAGGATTTTGACTTGGAAAAGATATTGGTGCAGGAGGAACCTTTGTAACCATACCTAAGTCATTAACTCCAGATTGCAATACATTCATTTGTGATTTATTCATTAAATCTGTATTTATAATTCCATCATTAAATAAAGAAGGGTTTGATTCTAAATCTTTTTTTACAAAAGGAGACATTTGGTATCTATCTTTAGTTGTCATATTTCTAACAATACCCTTATCTTCAGCTTTAGTGCTAAAAATTTTTTCATATTTATTAGTAGTAGGACTTAAATATACACTTTCTGAAGGATTTATTTGTTTATTAGAAAGACTTTGCATGTATTTGTCGTAAGCAGATAACATACTATATCCAGCTTTTGCACTTTTAGCTAATAAAGCAGGTGTAGAAGTTTGTTCTTCTTTTTTAATTTCTACAGGATTCATCCTACTTCTTGAGTATGTTATGCTAGACATTTAATCTCCTTAATTATTATAGTTTCAGACATATTAATATAATCTTTTACTTCAATCATTGCAATCTTTTATTTCATTTTCTATCTTGTTTAAAATATCATTCTTTGCACTTTCACAACAGCTAACATATTTGCTATCATCGTAGTATCCTTCAAATCCCCAACCTTTAGTGCCTACTTCACTATCATCTTTAGGCAATTTTTCTAATTCATCTGTATTATCTGTGTAATTATCAAGTGATATATTTTTATCTTTATACTTTTTTATAATATTTAATACTTTGTCAAACATTAAAAATTAGTCCCAAAAAATACTGCGTTATTAGCAGGTGTAGAAGGGGTTGATGCTGTGTATTCTATATAGGGTTTCCAACCATCATTAGCAGTATTGTTATATGTATATGCAACCAAAATTCTTCTTGCAGTACCTGCTCCTGTATTTCTTACATTATAAGTATTATCAAAACTATTTAAATAATATTGTTCATAATCTATTAAAGCTATTTTAAATGTACTATTATTTTGTATATCTGTTTTTGCAGTTGAATTTAAAGCTGTTGTTACAGTAGCATAACTTGTGTTAGAAAAATTTACATTA
>MDTB01164111.1_pt1 | contig 19094 bp, 13 predicted proteins | sample 811161 | NCBI WGS metagenome assembly MDTB01 (sample SAMN05326650, study PRJNA326480) | marine metagenome | isolation source: seawater | place: Mediterranean Sea | collected 2009
ATTTGGAAAAACGTTGATCCTATCTAAATCTGTTGCAACCAAATCAGCTGATGAAGTTGGTGCCGTTGTCGTAAACTCAAATATATCGTCAGCTGTATTCCCTTTAGCAGTTGAAAATTTATAATAGTGGTCTACTGTCAGAACATTACCAAACTTATCATAGTTCCCAGCTTGTGGCAAAGAAGCCGTGAGTCCTTCAGGAGACCCTTCGACATAGCTCCCACTTTCATTAGGTCCATAAAAGGCACCTAAAAGCATCGCTGTAGCAAATGGATAATTAAATTCTCCTGATGCATTGCCCCAGTAGGAGTTACTAGCAAGACCAAGACCATCGTATTCTGCTTGCTCACTTGTAGGATCTAAAGCCAACTGAATATATGTGGCTTCTTGATCAGGATCGTAACTCACTTCGTTGCCATCAACGTCATAGCCTTGGATAAGGTAAATAGGCTCCCATGCTTCAGCGCCATATGTGGGACATACCCAATCAAAAACTTCTTCCCCGTCAATTATTTCACTATTAACACTCCACTTACCATCATGGTTAGTATCATAAAAAACAACAAATAGCCTGATGGTATCGCCACCAAAAGGTTTTATCCTATAGGCTGCAAATGGTTGATAAACAGGCTCTCCAAATGTAGCTGAACCTTCTGTTGAATCTACGTGCATCCAGCCACTGTAATATTCCCAACTTAGTGAGGAATCTCCAAAATCAAGGACGACGTCATCAAAACCCCAATAGTCAAATCTATCATAGTCTCTAAAACCTGTGCCTGACTGGTTAACTGCACCAGCTCTATTATCCCATATATTACCAGTCTGGGAAAGACTTGGAGCTATGTGTGAGTCAGTGGTGCCATCAACAAGAGTTGCGCCGGGCCAAGATGCATATTCTCCTATCTCAATGATTGTTTGTGGAGCAGGACCACTAACCACGACCTGAACTCCATCGACAATTGGCTGATCGGAATCACTTTGGTCAAGAGCTTGCTTAAAAAGCTCAACTGCTTTTGTACCTTTAGTCATGTTATCTAAGCTCCAGAGAGTACCACTAACACTTTCACCAGAAAGATGAGTGTATGAAGTATCTGCAACAAAAGAAACTCTATAGCTGTCGCCTGTTGTCGCTGCCGGGTTTGTAACCGTAGCAGAAACCTCTCCCTGGCCGGGACCGGTATGAGAGACGTCTAAACCCGTACCAACAGAGGACGAAAGTCTAGTTCCAAATGCCGCATCTTGAAGTCTTACATAGATTGGCGTCATTGCAGTTTCCAATGCCTTATCTTCAATGAGAGGTGGCTCTGCGTTATAGTTATAAGCAGTTACTGCAAAGTAATATTCTGAACCAGCATATAATGGTCCCCCAGTTAAATAATCTTCGGATATAACAAGTTGCCTCTTTACTCCTTTATCAAGACCATACTGAACGGGTATCTCAACGCTAGTTCCATATTCTGGAACAAAAACATTTCCCGTAATCGTTTGTACACCATTATTCAAATCAAACGTTCCGATTCTAACAGCCTCACCAGCAGTGGCCGTTGCGCTTGGCAATTGATAAACATTATATCCCTCAAATGCATATCCGGATATGTTTGAACTCTCAGTTGCACCTACAGAAGCCAGTCCGGACCAATCGAGTAAAACCTGATCTTCAAATGGCGTCGCTTCAACAACAGGTGCTGGAGGAGCAGAAGGAACAGATTGAAATAAATCATTAAAGAGTGTTTGAGCAACAGCATCAGTGTTTTTAACATCCGTTACGGATGTTAAATAAGTATCACCAATTCCTCCAATAACAGCAGTTACTACATCTTGAGTATCGCCAACTGCTAGTGTAAAAGGGCCTGCATTTATAAGCATTCTCCTATCAGCAGGGCCCGCATCTAAATCGCCTGTTCCTGCAACCGGATCACCAGATAATGGATACTTTGTATTTACATAAGTACCGCTCGATGAATCTATCCAAGCTGTTGGGTTATCAAGATCATCTGTGGGGGCAAATCCTCTCATTAAGTTATAATATTCTCTTGCCGCTTCAGTATCACCATAAGGACCGGGGTCGGAATACACCCCACTAGCTATAAAATATCCAAAACTTGATGCTGGTAAGTTTCTATAGCCAGGTCTTTTTTGGAGATTGAATATTGCCGTATCCCCTGGGCTTTCAACAATTGGACCAGCAAAGAAGTCGTAACCGACCGCAGCTGGGGCCAAGCCATATGCAGAATACGCATCATCCTCAGCAACACCGTTATATGCGAACATCAAGCTAAGAGTTGTATCCATACCTACAAAGTCATTTGACCAATCACCAACGTCAGGATCAGACCAGAGAGAAATATAAGCATCCGTTAAATCTTCAGAACCCTTATTTAGTATTCTAACATTCTTAAAAACAATTTGTCCTAGAGCAGCACCAGGTTGATTGTATCCCCAAAGTGTATATTGAACTTCAATTCCAATCGGAGTACATCCATACAAGGCAGCAGTTGCTCCGACATCCGCATCAGAAGCAACATACCATATTACTTGATCCGCATTTGCAACTCCTGGTGTTTCACCATCTGCAGGCTCATAAACGCCATCGTTATCAAGATCATAAAATGGCGCACCAAGATGGGTTGGCCAATTGTTCCAGTCCGTTTCATATTGATCAAGTACTGCCTGGATCTGCGCATCAGTTACACCTGAAACAGTAGTCTCATAAATTTCAGATGCGTCTTGCCTTACTTGAGAATAGGTAAGTGTTTCCCAATCTTTTCTAATCCTGTATAACCTTACCTCTCCACCTTGTTGTAGATTTCCAGTATCATCAATGTAACCTGATACCATACCATTAGTATATATGGTCCCAGAAACGTGCAATAGATTCCCACCAGTATATCCACCGACAAGAACACCATCTAGGAAAACATTAGCAGCTGTCCCTCTTGGGTATATACCTCCACTATCCCCTCCTGGGGTATGTGCAGATGTAGCATCGTATTTTTGCCAATATCCAAAATTACCTATGTTAATCAGAGAGTATGCTGGAGCATCACCAGCTAATTTTGGCGCAAACTGAAACTTACTCCAGGATTGATTCTCTGGAAGATCCTTTGCAAATACGCTTGAATAAACCAGTGCACCGGTTATCACATATTTAAGATATTTCATATTATTCCTATCCTTTTAATTTTTATTTAGAAATCAACCGAGAAACCCAAGAACACTTGTCGAGGAGCGCTGATCAGCCTGTCCCCCACAGTTGTTCTATAGGATTCGTCGTTGTCTATATTAATAGCTCTATACATTTCTTCATAATCGGTCACCCCATCACCATCTGGATCTTGACCGTATTGTTCAATAAACGAAGCAGAATAAACATCATTCCCATAAAATCCATCATCGGTAGCAGAACCTGTTGCTTGATAGACATTCAAAGCGTTTCTTCTATCTAAAAGGTTGTTGACTCTAGCAAAAACGGTCAAGCCATATCCTCCAATATCAAATCGCTTATCCAGTTTAAGATCGAGGTTGTATACCCAAGGTGTTGTTGAAGAACCAATTGGCTCTAATGCTTTCCTAGAACGTGTATCTAGCATATAGTCAACACCTGCGTCATATGCGCTTATCTGACCACCGATGGGTCTATAAACATATGTGTATGCATGTCCACTATTGAATGTAAACAGAAGGTTTGAACCAAGACCATCCAATAGCGAATTAGTTCCACTAACTCGGTAGTCTAGATTAACTGATCCAGAGTGTGCCTGATTAAAATCAAGTGGATTAACCATTAGAGGAGGCTCAGATCCTCTATCAAGCGCCGCCAAATAACTAGAACGACCAGAACCAGTGCCCTCTGCCTGAGATATGGTATAATTCATATCTACTGCAAGACCGTTGGTTCTTCGAAGAGCAAGAGATAACTCAAGACCTTTAGTTGTAGCAAAGTCGCCATTGCGAACGTAATTATATGCTCCATCCAACTGACCCAGGTATTCACTTACCCTATCAGCCTGTATAAGACCCTTTTGATTCTTATAAAACCATGTTGCTTTTAGTGCTGCATCATTTGAAAGAGCTTGCTTAAAACCTATTTCATACTGTGTTGTACGAACCGGCTCAAGACCAAACCCTACAGGAGTAATATAAAAGTAACCACCAGTATTCATCTGGTTTCTATAATCCATCGCCGTGAAGTACATGGAATTCAGGTCAACTAACTGAGAAAACTGACCATAGTATCCATAGACATTAGTTCTATCTGTAAAAGGAAACGATACCCCAATGCGTGGTTGTATCTCTGTATAAGGCTCAACCTCTTTCCATGTTGTTGGATCTACATACTTTGAAACATTGTAGAAGTATAACTCATTAGCGCTCGCAGGAGCCGTTTCAGATGGGTCTAATTGATCAATCCTGATACCAAGGTTAACAACTAAGTCATCAAACTCCATTTTATCCTGAATATAGAATCCCATCTCAGTTGGCTTCTTAGCACCATCAAGGTATGTCGTGTCATTATTTGCAACACCTGGGACTGATCCAATGTAGAAAGTTCTATCGTCTTGCTCTGTGCCATTGTGATCATAACCATAGCCATCAATGTAATTTCTCCATTCGTAAGCTGGTATATCATCAAAACTTCCGTACCCATTATGACCATATTGATTAAGAGCGGTCTCAGAATCTAGTGCGTACTTCATAATGCTTGGATTTACAGCATAACGCCTCATAGAATGCTGATTATAACTCAGCCCTGCCTTAATGTCATGCGCACCCATTACGTGTTGCACGCTTGCAGAAAAACCCGTTTTAGAATAAGCGCTCTTGCTATAGTTTGCGGGTCTTGTACCAGGTCTTGAAAATGACATTCCGTTAACCATATAACTGGTTTTTTCAGAAAATCTACTTTTAAATGGTGACCATGCTGGAGTTGAATCATTAACCGCAGGAAATCCTAGATAATTTGCTACCTCTGTAGAATCATGCCACTTCTCCCAGTCGCTTCCAAACCAATTGTCCTGAGTCTCTCTTTCTTCGCTATATGAACTAACGCTTGCCCTAAGAACCGTGTTAGAACTCAATGCGTAGGTCAGTTCACCTGTCATAAGATTAGAACCCGCCTCTTCATATGCGTACCTACCTGGCACAGCATATGGAGACAACAAGGCTCCAGTACTATCAATAAATTCACCACCTGCATCTGCAGTACCAATCGTAGCACCACCCCAACGTAGCTGACTCATAATACCACCACCATAATTATTTGTTGAGAAATTATTTACCATACCTAGAGTCGCTCTTAATGGACCCGCATCATAGGTAACAGTACCAGTAAGGTTAGTAAATTCATCATCACTCCCAGGAGTTATACCATCTCTCCAAGTGAGGTCAAACATGTCAGGATAAGCAGAGTTAGATGGCTGTTCATCTGCCTGTTGTAAAAATTCAAATTTGTTTGCAACCTTTACAAATGGGTCTTCTTCTTTAGACTGTTCTAAAGCAGCAAAAAACTTAAGCCCTGGCATAATAGGACCACTTACTGACGCTAAAACTGTTTGGTGCCCATACGAATATCCATCTCCTAAAAGGGCGGACTCACCAGCTCCGCTTCCATCAGTTTGCAATGAGAAAGATCCGCTAAATGTATCTGTCCCAGTTTTGAGCGATCGCTTGACCACACCTGAGTTCGCACCACTGACCTCTGCATCATATCCTCCAACCTGAACCTGAAGCTCTTCAATTGCTTCTTGCGGAACATAAACAAGGTTTTCTCTGTTTGCAAGATTTGTAGTAGATGCACCATTAAGATAGTATGCAACCTCGTTATCTCTACCACCTCTAATGTGAACATCACCATTTTGCACTACAACACCAGGCATGGTAGCTAAAACACCATCAAGGGTTCTGATTGGCATGTTTTCTAACTGGTCTCCGGTAACCACATTAACAGAGGATGTTTCGTCTTTCTGTATGAGTGGCTTTTCTGCAGTAACCTGAACAACGTTTCCTTCAATAGTTGAAGTTGAAAGAGAAAGATCAACAGGTGTGCTCAAGCCAGAAATAACACGTACACCAGTTACTTCCTGCGATGTATATCCTATGTAGGATGCCTTCACAGTGTAAGAACCGGCTGGAATGTTAATGATTTGAAATTGACCATCTGCATCAGATGAGGCTCCAGACCCAGTTCCAAGAACAACGACGTTCGCACCAACCAATGGTGTGCCATCATCCCCAGTTACTGTACCGCTAATTTTCCCTGTAGTCTGGGACCATACAGCTGAAACCAGAAAAGCGACACCTAATATTCGTAATGCTTGCTTCATAGTTTATCCTCCGTATTGAGAGTGATTGTTATTTATTATTTAAAATTCTTTAATATTTTTGGAAAGTGAAGAGGGTGCCTAATCCCGGTTAAAAATAAGGAAAACGCACTATCTTAATGCTATTTATTCTTCATCCCAAGGCCAGTACATAATACTAGCATTATATAAAACTAACATTAATCTCATATTAATACAATATTATTATAAAATTATGAATTTTGTGCTTTTTGAGCTCTTGCTTCATCTTAACCACTGAAGTTCAACTAGGGGTAGCCATTGCTCCAACAAAGGTATGTAAGGTAGCAATCGTGTTTGCTTACCATATGGATATTCGCCCGATACAAGCTTATAACCGATCATTGCTCTAAACTTGGATGAAGCCTCCCAAATAAGAAGCATCTTATGCTCAATGGAATAATCTCCAGAGTGCATGTTGTAAGTACTTGTTTTGCTATTATCTAGATTGGGTATAAGTCTTAAATCTAGATCCATGAAAATCCGGAATTTTTTTATAAGTGCCCTATCAAGATCCAGCCCCGTATGCCACCCCCATCCATTGTGGAAGACTTCAAGCCTGTGGTATACGATTGGGAGATCAATGTTCGATCTTGTATCCAAATCTCCAAAAACTAGGCCAAAATCAAGACCCGCTTTCCCAGATAGGTTAACCCCAAACACTTCTTTAGACATAATGAAAGACCCTGAGACTCCTAGCATTGGTGGAATGATAAGGTTTGGATCGATTATCCCCCCAATACCCTCTTTGGAAAGCATGTTTAATAAAGGCGTTGGATAAGTAAAACTCGCTTTTGCAGCAGTATTAAAAGATTTAAAATCTGCAAAAGGAATCTTGAAAGAAGCATTGGGGAGAACAAAAAACCAGCCAGGATGAGAACTCAATTCCAGCCCCTCTTGCAGTCCGTAGCGTAAGGGTTGGAAGATTCCAACAGACCAACTTTTTGGAGGCAATATATGCGCGGAGTGAGAATCCCAGTTCCTCTGTTTACCACTAGTTGTGGAAAAAAGGAGTAAAACAATGGTCACTAGCGATCTGATCATTGTACCTAGTCCCATGTTAAATTGCTCACCGTTGCGCTTATTGGCATATGATCACTTAGTTCCCAACATGCTTGGTGGGTACGACCTGACATTGCATCCCATTCCATATTAGTAAATAAATAATCAATCTTCCGATCGTACTTTCTGATAATATCTGTACCTATCATACTTGTTGAAGGAGCGTGTGTATAGTGCTCAGGTAGATTAATTAACCCTTCCTTAATAGCTGGATCATAGGCCTGATACAAAGGGGCCAAGATATCTGGCTCACCAGAAAAGTTATCAAAATAGCTTCCTTCTTTATGAAAAGGTTCTACCCCGTCCATGTGGTACGACTCCCATTCACAGATATCATTCATACAATAATCAATGTTGGCACCTGGAGGAACGGCATTTAAGTCTCCACCAGAAACAAAAGCATGCCCCTCTGAATTTATGTTTTCAAGGATTTGAAGATACTTGGCTACGTGCTTCTCTTTTGTGTCATCAGTCGCAAATGCAGTTGCATGTATGTTGACAGCATAGAACTTTTTTTGGTTACTGGACGCAAGTTCTGGGATTTCGGATTTAAGAATATTTCTTCTTAAATAAAAATACTGTTCATAGTCAGGCTGGTCTGTGCGTAGCCTGAGCTGTATTCGCTCAGAAGAACCAATCTCATATTTTGAAAGGATCGCGTTCCCCATATTCACTCTTCCGATACCATCTGTAGGAATAAAGTCTACCTCCCATACCGATGCGTAGACGCCATAATTTAAAGGCGTGTTATCCAGAAGGTATTGAATTTGATTCCAATATCCAGTTCTTTTAGATCCAAGGTCAACCTCCTGGAGGAGGACAATGTCTGGATCAATGACATTAAGAGTATCAGCTATAGCCTCCATAGTTTGGGTAATAGTTTCTTCGTCAGCTATTACATCCTCGCCGCAAGAGTCTCCAAAAAATGAAAATCGCCCAACCCCAAACCGCATGTTCCAAGTAAGAACCTTAATGCCTCCACCCTGGTATGTTTTTGAATCTGAATCTATATTGGACGCTTCAAACCTTTTTGGTGTCGATGAATCTGAGAATTCAACAACAAATGGTTCACATCCATTTCCCAATAGTAAAAGAATTAAAAGTAAAGAGGTTCTCATGTTTATGTTATTTATCTAACAGCATTAAGATATTTTTAGGAGGTCGGCCAATTACCGCATTTTTGCCCACTACAAAAATTGGTCTTTCCATTATCTTAGGCAGCCCCTCCATAGCATTAGCAAGAGCTTGATCGTTGTTGATAAAAGATTCAACATTATTATCCTTAAAGTCTTTCTCGGAGGTTCTAATAAAATCTTTTGGCCTCTTACCAAGCTTTTTTGCAAGAACAAGAATCTCATCCTTTGACAGAGGATCTTTTAAATACTCAACTATATCAAAATCTACATTGTTATCATTAAGAAGCTTCACGGCTTCGCGGCTCTTACCTCACCTGGGGTTATGGTACAGCAGGGCTTTTGACATTTTTAATCCTTAAATATGTATCTAATTACATGAATTTATAAATCATTGTTGTTAAGTGTTACCACATTGAGATATAAATACTTTAGAAAAGGGACTCTTGCCCGGATTCTATCATTACATCGACGGCGCCCCCCTCCTTTTGCTGGTTTGCCGCTAGCTGCGCAAGGCGAATAGGCTCAGGGAGTCTATACTTTTTGACCAGTTGCTTTGTCATCTTAACTGCGGATGTAAGATCTGATCTGTGTCCGATAGAAACATAAATTGGCTTTTTGCTTTCTTTAGACCTGAGTGCTATGCCTACGGTTTCACCATTGAGAAGAATTGGCTTTTCTGAGTGTTTTTGCTGAGATAGGTGGTCGTGGCTACCAACAAGCATCTTATTACTTACTCCGATAGAGGGTACATCTAGAAGAACTCCTAGGTGGCTTGCAAGCCCAAACCTCCTGGGGTGAGACTGACCGTGTGAATGAAAGAGAATAAGATCAATGTCTTGAGCGGTTTTTCTGAAAAGTGACATTAGTGGAGCTCCTTCCCTGAATGTCAGTAGACCCGAGATATAATCGAAGGTTATCTCTTGTGAAACCCCATTCTGTTCAACAATTTCCAGGCTTGGATATTTTAGGACGGTCAACGCTGCATGAATAATATTCTTTCCTGCATCAAATGCAACGGCAGTACCACCGATAAAGCGAATATCCTCATTGTTTGGAGAAAATATAATTTTCTTCCTCAAATTGCTCTGGATTGCCATAGCCTCATTTGGGCTAATATTCCAGCTATGAAATCGAACGGGCTTCATTTTCAAATCTAACAAAGGTTATAAAAAAATGAAACTATCTGCTTTTTTGCTCGAAAACTCCAGTCTCTTTGTTTTTTTGCACTTTATCCCAGTGGAAATAACGCCCGTTCATTGCAATGTAAACCCCATGTGGAAGGGATTGCGCAAAGGCAAGTGCGCCGCCTATATTGAAGAGGCCATCGCTGCTACCAAATTTATATGGTATCATCGCCCCTGTTAGCACAATAGTCTTTTTTAGTTTAGCCTTAGCTAAAATACTACATGTTTTTGTCATGGTGTCAGTTCCATGAGTAATAACAATTTGATTTTCATCTGCGGATTTGCAATTATCTAAAATCTTCAAACGGTCGCTATCTTTCATCTCCAAGCTATCAATTAGCATTAAAGTAGTAATTTTTACTTTTAATCTCGATCTGCCAAGCTCAAGTATTTCTCTCATGTGAGTGTCTTGGAAATACAACTTCCCAGTGATTTCGTCATATTCCTTATCGAAAGTCCCCCCTGTTATGAATATTCTGACTGACATATTAATTCATACTATTGAACAAATTTGCTCAAAACCTTTTTTTTCTAATTTTGGAACCATTGCGTCCACGGACGGGAACCCTACAGGTATTAACAACACAGCCCTTTCATTTTTTGGTCTATTTAAAATTTTCTCCAAGAACCCCATTGGCGAAGGTGTGTGTGTCAAAGTAGCCAGTCCAGATTGATGTAACGCAGTTAACAAAATTCCTGATGCTATTCCAACTGACTCATTAACGTAATAATTCTTTTTTCTTTTTTCACCTTCTAAATCATAATTTTTTTTAAACACTACAATTAGGTATGGTGCAGTTTCTAAAAATGGTTTTTCCCAATTCGTCCCAAACTGGTTTAAGTCTTCTAACCAATCATCTGGAGCGCGGTGATCATAAAACTCTCTCTCTTCTCTTTCCGCTTCTTGCCGAATGTCTTGCTTAGTAATCGGATCTTTGACGATTACAAAATGCCACGGTTGCTTATTCGCCCCAGAGGGAGCAGAGGAAGCGCTCTTTATTGCGTTGTAAATGATTTCGATGGGGACTTCTTCATCTGAAAAATCTCTTACGGTTCTTCTTCTAGTTATGCTATCATAGAAAGCATAAGAGTTTTCCAACATATATTTATTCGATATTTTTTTAAATTTTAATTTTTCAGATGCCATGCTATTCTTTACCAATGTATTTTATGTTTTAAATTTACTTATTGACTGTGAAACCTTTAGAAGTAATCACCATACTCCTTACTGCAGGATGCCTACTAAGTCTTCTTTTCTATAGAAGAAAAGGCCCTTTTTTATACCTACTCTTTTTAACAGCTATTGTAACAATCCTGCAATACCTTGTGGGCGGACTAAGGTGGCAGATGTTGGTCGCTTTATATATCCTCCCAGCAATGTTTATCACATATAAATTTAAAATAGAAAATAGTTTTACTGGGGCTGTCTTAGGGATTTGGTTTTTAATATCAGCCTATATACCATGGGCTGTCCCCGTGTTCACAATGCCCGCTCCCAACGGTGATTTCTCCGTAGGGTCAGAAACATTTCACTGGGTAGATAGCTCAAGACTAGAGTGGTTTACTCATGAAAATGATAGCGATTTGAGGGAAATAATGGTCCAGGCGTGGTATCCAAGTGAGGACTCAAATAGTATTGTTCCAAACCCATACATGGATTTTATGAAGCTGCGGTCGAAAACGCTTGCATCTGCAGGTAAAATTCCAGCTTTTTTACCCAGTCATTTAGATATGATAATGACCAATACTCGAAAGGAGGTTGACTGTTCAGAAAAGTTAGGAAAATATCCTGTCTTTATATTTTCACATGGTATAACTGGATCAAGACATCTTCACCAAGTGCTTTTTGAACATCTAGCTGCACGGGGGTATGTGGTTTTTGCACCAGACCACAGCTTTGACGCCAATCTAACTATCTTCCCAGATGGAAGAATTGCTGATTACCGTTCTGAAATAACTGGACATCCTGACAGTATACTTACAAGAGATAAACAAATTAATACTCGCGCATTTGATATAGGTTTTATAATTGACCAAATTAGAAAAATAGAAACTGGCATAATCGATTCAAAACTTTCTGGAAAACTTGATCTAAATAAAGTCGCCTTGGGTGGGCACTCATACGGAGGCGCAACCGCAATCCTCGCATCTCACAATCATGAGATTATTAAAGCATGCGTGGTTCTGGACGGCTGGATAAGCCCCATCCCCGATAGAGTAATATCAGAAGGGATTGATGTCCCTTTTTTATTTATGGGTCGTCCGAGTTGGGATGATTCTGACTACCCCGGTAATTATGAAAGGCTAGCCGATTTAATAGCAGACTCATCAAATAAACAGTATGATCTTCGTATCAACCACACCCTTCACCTTGATTATACGGACATCCCTCTAATGTCTCCATTAGTGAAGCACGTAATGGATGTTGGTGAGTTAAGCCCCTCCACTACCCTTTCTTTAATTAATGATCTAGTGCTTGGATTTTTAGAGGTGCACCTTTTAGAAAGAGATCACAATGGGTTTAAAAAGGCATTACATAATAACCTTTTAATAAAATCTTAAATGCGACACACCATAAGAATTACGCTAGGCTTCTTGTTGGTCATCATTGGGTTAATTGGAGGACTAATTCCTATCTTCCAAGGGTGGGTGTTTGGGATTCCTGGCTTGATAATACTTGCTGATTATTTCCCTCCAGTTAAAAGGATATTGGATTGGGCAAAGTCAAAATACGGGAATGAAAGTGACAATAAGTCAAGTTGAGTAAGGGTCATATCAGGGCCGTTTTATAGGGTTGGAAAATTTTATAAGATTCCTTTTTTCTGAGTTTTGGTTTGAATTTTTTTTAGCGTAACCTTTCAACCTAATTTGACTAATTAAAGTGTAAATAATTCAATTATAGACCACCTCCTTTTCCAAAAACAGTGCCAATAAACACATCCAATATTACAGCAATAGTCGGAGCCCAGTGGGGCGATGAAGGAAAGGGAAAGATCACAGATTTTTTTGCTGGTGAATCTGACTATGTCGTAAGGTTTCATGGGGGAAATAATGCAGGGCATACAGTCATAGTTGAGGGGAACACCTTTAAGCTACACCTAATACCTTCTGGAATAATATATGGTGGCCCAATGTCAATCATTGGCAATGGAGTGGTTGTTGACCCAAAGGTTTTGCTTGACGAAATAGAATACATAGAAGGCAAAGGAATAGATCCAAAGCTACTGGTTAGTGATCGAGCTCATGTAATTATGCCTTACCACATTGAGCTAGATGGCGCTCTATCTAACCATCAGGGCGACCTAGCTGCAGGAAGTACTCGTCGTGGTATAGCTCCTGTATATGCAGATAAGATGTTTAGAAATGGTATTAGAATCATTGACCTGCTAGAGCCAGACGTTTTGATGGAAAAACTTATCAAAGGATATAGTTTTGCAAAGGGCATCATCGAAAAAGCACTTTCTAAAAAGATTGAATCTTCAATTGAAGAAATATTTGATTCGTATCGCAGCTATGGAGAGAGACTCAAACCTTACATAACAGACACGTCCGTAGAACTTTATAATGCACACAAAAATAATAAATCTATTCTGTTTGAAGGGGCCCAAGGAATAAGCCTTGATGTAGACCATGGTATATACCCTTACACCACTTCATCAAACACTGCAGCTGGGCATATTTCGACAGGAACAGGTGTGAGTTTTAGAGACATTGGAAGGATTATTGGTGTTGTGAAGGCATATCTAAGTCGCGTAGGAGAGAGCCCCCTCCCATCTGAAATGCATGGAAACGAGGCAGAAGCGCTAAGAGAAAAAGGTGGAGAATATGGAACGACCACCGGAAGGCCCAGAAGGGTTGGGTGGCTAGACCTAGTCCAGGTGAGGCAGGCCGTAAGAGTAAATGGTTTGACAGAAATTGCTCTTACAAAGTTAGATGTATTAAGCGGATTTGAATCTATAAAGGTTTGTGTATCGTATGATGTCAACGGGAATAATATATTAGAGATGCCTGCAAGCCTTTCAAAGTATAGACTAGCTAAGCCGGTATATGAATCCCTTTCTGGATGGGACAATCTTCCTGACAAGATATGGGAAAAAGGATTTAACACTCTACCAGAGACCTTAAAAGACTATATCAAATTCGTTGAAGACCAAATTGACTGTCCAGTCAAGCTCATTTCCGTTGGCCCCCAGCGACATGAAACAATTTTAAGATAGTGAGCTTCACAAAAGAAATTGTTGATTTTTCGGGATTGTCTGTTGAGGAAATCCAAGACAAACTACTCGATCTAAACATCTCAATTACAGCGCAAGAAGCATTGAAAATCCAAAATGAAATGCTTGGCAGAGCCCCATCAATTTCAGAATTGGTTTTGTTTTCCATCCAGGGGTCTGAGCACTGTAGCTATAAAAGTAGTAGACAACACCTAAAGCAATTTACCACAGAGGGACCTGATGTGATATTAGGAGCGAAGGAAGATGCTGGGGTTGTATCAGTTGCTAAGGACGATGAGGGAAATCGATGGTGCATTGTAATGAGCCACGAATCACACAACCACCCATCGCAAATTGTGCCATATGAAGGAGCCGCTACCGGAGTTGGTGGAAATGTGCGTGATGTAATGTGTATGGGCGCTGAAGTAATTGGATGTACCGACTCGTTTCGATTTGGTGATATATCCAACAATAAAACAAAGTGGATACATGATGGCGTAGTCTCTGGAGTAGCGGGCTATGGAAACCCATTAGGGATACCAAACATCGGTGGGGATCTGTATTATAATGCGGGGTACAATGAAAACTGTCTCGTAACCTTAGTTACACTTGGTATAGTCCGGGAGGATCATATAATTCACTCTTACGCACCACAAGATGCAAGTGGATATGATCTCATTCTTGTGGGAAAACCCACGGACAATAGTGGGTTTGGTGGAGCGAGCTTTGCATCGCTAGAGCTGGAAGAAGAAAAACAAGACCAGAATAAAGGAGCAGTGCAAGAGCCAAACGCATTTCTTGAAAGACACCTATTGAAATCCTCGTATGCTCTCTTTAAACACCTAAATGAAAGTGATCTCATTAGTAATGTCGGGTTTAAAGATCTAGGGGCGGGTGGCGTCGCATGTGCTAGCGTAGAACTAGCAGAGACTTCTGGGTTTGGGTCAGAAGTCTGGCTTAATAAAGTTCATATTGGAATGGATGGGCTACACCCCTCTGTGTACCTATGCAGTGAAACTCAAGAAAGGTTCATGTGGGTCTGCCCTGCAGAGATCACTCCAACAATTTTAGACCACTATAATAAAGTGTTTGACCTCCCTGGAGTTAGCAAAGGTGCAAAAGCATCTGTAATTGGAAAAATACGAGATGATGGACAATACATAGTACACAATGATGGAGAAGAGATTGTAAACGCGTCTGCAAAAGAAGTAACGAGAGGTTTTTTATATGATAGGGAATTTGAAAATCCAAACCTCTCTTTCTATGAACCCGATCTTTCTATATCTAAAGATCTTGGAACAATATTGTTAAAAGTCCTAGCTCACGAAAACATTGCCAGCAGAGAACCCATTTATGAAAAGTATGACAAGCAAGTACAGTGGAGAGTTAATGTAGAATCTGGGGTTGCAGATTCAGGGGTATTAACCCCCTTTAACTCTACTGACTACCCTAGAGAAATACGTAAGGTTGGGATCGCATTATCTACAGATCACAATCCAAGATATTCAATGATTAGCCCGTACTGGGGTGGGGTAAATGCTGTAGTAGAGGCGATGCGAAATGTTGCATCTGTAGGTGCAACTCCCCATGCCATCACAGATTGCCTTTGCTATGGTAATCCAGAAAAGCCAAAGCAAATGTGGGAGTTTGTAGAAGGGACTCGTGGAATATCAGACGCCTGCAATGCGATAACACTCAAGGATAATCCATCATATCCAACTCCGATTATTGCCGGAAATGTCAGCTTCTATAATGAATCTAAGAATGGTCCGATCCCCCCAAGCCCTATTGTGAGCTGCCTTGGTAGACTAAAAGATATTGATTATGTCCTCCCAATGGATTTTCAATCCTCGGGTTCTGATATTTTAATGGTGGGAGAAAGAAAAGATGAACTCGGTGGCTCTATCTACTACCAACTTTTGGGTGAGCTTGGGGCAAACGTTCCAAAACCAGATTTTGTTGAAGTGCGGAGCCAGATATTTGCTATTACGGATTGCGCAGAAGGAGGTCTAATCCTTTCATGCCATGATATATCAGATGGTGGAATCGGGACCTCGATCGCTGAAATGACTTTTAGAAAAAACATTGGTTGTTTAGTAAAAATACCTGGTGATCTCCAAGATCATAAAATACTATTTTCTGAAACAGGTGGATTTGTGATTGAAACAAAAGAGGAAAATACTGAAAATGTTATAAAAGTCTTTAAGGCTCATGGTTTAAATGTCTCAAAGATAGGAGAAACTGGCGGTGAATACATTCAATTGAATGAAACAATCAAAGTTAAAGTACGTGAGGCAAGGCATAGATGGGAAAATGGTCTCAGAGAAAAACTATAGTTAGCTTTTACATGTTTGAGATACCAAAGCGATGAAAAAAGTAGACTACAAGTCAGCAGGTGTAAATATCGATGCTGGGAATAAAGCGGTTGATCTTATTAAGGACGGGGTTAAATCCACTTTTACAAAAAACGTGTTAACCGGAATAGGTAGCTTTGGTTCCTTATATGATTTAAAACCTATTCTTGATGAATATCAAAATCCTGTCATGGTACAAAGCATAGATGGGGTTGGCACCAAGACGATCATTGCGAGAAAACTCAATAAGTTTGATACCGTAGGTGTCGATCTCTTGAGCGCTTGCACAAACGACATACTGGTAATGGGAGCCAAACCTCTGACTTTTCTTGACTATATTGCAAATGACAGGTTAAAGCCAGATGTGGTAGAGGAGATAGTCTCTGGAATGGTCAAGGCATGTAAAGAGACTGGTGTCTCCCTGGTTGGCGGAGAAACGGCAGAGATGCCAGACACATATCTTCCTGGCGAGCACGATTTGGTTGGAGTCATAACCGGTGTTGTTGAAAAAGAAAAAATCATTACCGGAGAGCATATAGAAATAGGTGATTCCATAGTTGGCCTTCCATCAAGCGGCCTACATACTAATGGATACTCATTGGCCAGAAAAGTTTTTTTTGACATTGGTGGCTATAGTGTCAAAGACAAGATCTCGGAACTTGAGAGCTCCATTGGGTTAACTCTTTTAGAACCACATATAAACTATACAAACCACCTTTTTTCCACTCTAGATGCAGGAGTTGACATACACGGCGTTGCCCATATTACAGGAGGCGGGATTATTGAAAACCTCCCTAGGATTTTGCCTGATGGGTGTGCAGCATCGATACAAAAAGGTTCTTGGCCAGTCTTAGATGTGTTTAATGCAATACAATCTATTGGGGGTGTCTTAGAAGATGAAATGTTCAGAGCATTTAATATGGGTATAGGCATGATTTTCATTATTAACAAGGAAGACGTTAGTGCTGTTATAAGTGCCCTTAAAGACATATCGACTCCCTTTAAAATAGGAGAGATAGTAGCTGGAAATGGAGAAGTTAAAATAAGATAATGTCAACACAATCTAACATCAAGATAGGGATAATCCAATTCCCAGGGTCAAATACTGAGAGAGAGACCTTCATGGCATGCACCCGGGCAGGAATGGAGCCAGTAGAGTTTTTATGGAATGATGACCCAGATGACCTTTCTGAATTTGATGGATATGTCATAGTGGGGGGATTCTCATATGAAGATAGATCAAGAGCTGGTGTCATTGCTGCACTGGATCCTATTATGAAACAGATGTCTATTGAGTCAGAAAAGAACAAACCAGTCTTAGGTATTTGCAATGGCGCTCAAATACTGGTAGAAAGTGGACTGGTCCCTGGATTCAAAAACAACCAGGTTGGTATCGCTCTTACTGATAATAAAAGGGTTAAAGATGGACAAGTCCTTGGTGTTGGATATTATAATACCTGGGCAAATCTCAAGATGAATACTGACCCGAGTAGGTGTGCATTTACCAGGAGCCTTGAAAAAGATCAGATAATAAAAATCCCTCTGGCCCACGGTGAAGGACGATTCATAATGCCTGAATCTTTGTTGGATAATCTTATAGCGAATGATCAGGCTGTCTATTTATACTGTGATGAGGAAGGAAACACTCCAAATGAATTCCCTGTTAACCCAAATGGGTCGCTGTATAATCTAGCTGCAGTGTGCAATAATAAGGGAAACATTATGGCCATGATGCCTCACCCAGAAAGAACGGAAAATGGCGATCAAATCTTTTTGTCTATGAAAGAATTTATTCAAATGGGTAATCCAATTACCGATCACGATCTAGCTCACAACCAAGAAAGCTATTGTTTAAAAAGTTATTCAGTTGATGGGTCCTGCACTGAGTGGTTGGTAAACATGATTATCACCGACAATGAAGCCATCTCAGTTCAAAATACTCTTATTCAACTTGGGTACGATGTTGTCTTGACCCGCCAAACTCATTGGGAAATTAAAACGGCTGGTGAAAAAGAAAATATATTGGAACAGATCGAAGCGTCTGGTGAGCTGTATAATTCAAATAAGGAGTTCATTGGTGAACGTGAAACAAATAATAGAACCGTATCGATTCTTGTACATCAAAAAGAAGATATGCATGGCAGACTAAAACAAGAGTCATTAACTGATAGATTTCAGATTAATGGATTGGTTAAAATAAAGCGTGGTGTGGTCTGGAATCTGTCCGCGAAACGCGGTAATATCGATACCATAATTAACGAAATTTTAGAAACAAACATACTATTCAACCCCTTATCTCATGAATGCTATAGAATCAACTGAACACTACAAAGACCGCATTAAAGCGGAAATATCCAACACGCTAACTAATACATCCCTTAAAGAAGGAATAAAGAAAACTGGAAAAGTCAGAGACCAGTACGATCTAGGTGAAAAAATCGCCCTGATAACAACTGATAGACAAAGCGCTTTTGACCGCGTCCTAGCATCAATCCCATTTAAGGGCCAGGTTCTAAACCTTACCAGTGCCTGGTGGTTTGATCAAACGAAAGACATAATCAAAAACCACGTAATTAACATACCAGACCCGAACGTTACCCTGGCAAAAAAGTGTGATGTTTTTCCAATCGAGTTTGTTGTGCGAGGCTACATAACAGGAAGCACCAGTACATCGCTGTGGACCGTATACAATAATGGCGATCGCGAGTATTGTGGGAATGATCTCCCTGAAGGATTAATTAAAAATCAGAAGCTTGATCAAAATATGCTTACACCAACAACAAAAGAGGAAGACCACGATAGGCCC
>MDTB01162365.1_pt1 | contig 19093 bp, 15 predicted proteins | sample 811161 | NCBI WGS metagenome assembly MDTB01 (sample SAMN05326650, study PRJNA326480) | marine metagenome | isolation source: seawater | place: Mediterranean Sea | collected 2009
GTTTATGGACCATTTGGCCGTCCATATTACAATTCTGTTGTAGCTACGTTTTGTCATCAACTCACCCATAATGAACAACCAGAGATAAAGCAAGATCCCGAGTTAAAGCTAGTCTATGTTGGAGAGTTGGTTGACTATATTATAAATTGTTTTAAACAAAATAATCCTGTAAATCATGAAAATTTCAACACGATTAATGTGCCTCATTCTAAAGAGATAAAAGTGTCAAAGCTATTGAACACTCTTTCTGAGTTTAGAGATAATTATTTTGCAAAAGGAATATTCCCAGACATAAGTGATTCTTTTCATTTAAATCTATTTATTACATTTCTTTGCTATGTAAACCATTCTGAATTTTTCCCGTTTAATCTTGAAAAAAAAACAGATGATAGAGGTTCATTTGTTGAGACGATTAAACTAAATAGTGGAGGACAGGTCTCTTTTTCTACCACAAAACCAAATATTACAAGAGGGAATCATTATCATACACAAAAAGTTGAACGATTTGCTGTCATTAAAGGTAAAGGTTTAATTGAATTAAGAAGGATCGGCACCGATGAAACTCTAAGTTTTGAGTTGGATGGCAATTCTCCTTCATTTGTAGATATGCCAATTTGGTATACGCATAATATTAAAAATATTGGCAGTGATGATTTATATACAATCTTCTGGATAAATGAAGAATTTGATGTTAATAATCCAGATACATATTTTGAGAAGGTTTAACATATGAATCAAAAAATAAAAGTTTTAACTGTTGTTGGTACCAGACCAGAGATTATCCGGTTATCGCGAGTTATTTCTGCGCTTGATCAATATACAGACCATGTTTTAGTACATACCAGCCAGAACTATGATTATGAACTTAATGAAGTATTTTTTAGTGACCTTGAAATTAGAAAACCAGATTATTATTTAAATGCAGCAACGCAAAACGTAGCAATAACAATTGGTAATATAATCTCAAAAATTGATCCAATTTTAGAAAAAATAGAACCAGATGCTATATTAGTGCTAGGTGATACGAACAGCTGCCTTTCTGTTATCCCTGCTAAGCGTCGTCATATTCCAATTTTTCATATGGAGGCGGGCAATAGATGCTTTGATCAACGCGTTCCTGAAGAGACCAATCGGAGGATAGTTGACCATATTGCAGATATAAATATGACTTACAGTGATATTTCAAGAGAGTATTTAATTCGTGAAGGACTTCCACCAGATCAAATAATTAAAACGGGAAGTCCTATGTTTGAAGTATTGCATTACTACAAACCGAAAATATTATCATCAAAAATTTTGAGTGTATTAAATCTTAAGCAATATGAATATTTCGTTGTAAGTATCCATAGGGAAGAAAATATAGAATCAGATATAAACTTTTTCAATTTTATAAAAATTTTAAATACTCTTGCAGAAAAAAATGATAAAAAAATTATTATCAGTACCCACCCAAGAACGAGGAAGCGTATTGTAGAAGAGGAAATTACATTCCACGATAACGTTATAATGCTGAAGCCATTAGGGTTTATGGACTATGTCCACTTACAGTTATTTTCTTCTTGTGTTCTATCTGATAGTGGCACAATCAATGAAGAGTCCTCAATATTTAATTTTCCCGCATTAAATCTTCGTGAAGCTCATGAAAGGCCAGAAGCAATGGAAGAAACTTCTGTTATTATGACAGGTTTAAACTATGATAGGTTATCACAAGGTTTGGCAGTCTTAAAGAATCAAAATCGCGGAGAAAAAAGAAACATCAGGTTAGTTGATGATTATAATGTTCCAAATGTATCAGAAAAAGTTGTACGCATTATATTATCATATACAGATTATATAAACAGAAAAATTTGGAGAAAGAATATTTAATTGAAAATTCTGTTTATATCAGTTATCAATATATCCGAAATCAACCAACGGAATATTTATAAAAATTTATTTCGTGAATTTATTAGAGTTGGTCATTATGTATGTGCCACGGTCCAACCTGATTTATCGTGATTTTCATGCTGGTGATGTGCGAGACTAGTCTAGGTGATTTTTAGATATGTATAATTATAGGGGCAAGACATATTATAGCTACAATATATTGAGTTTATTGTCAATCCAAAGTTGGCTTAAACAATTCTCTTGGGGAATTTAAGCATGAAACAAATCTTACAATCATTTAAAACCGGAGAAACCATTCTTGAAGAAGTTCCCGTCCCAAATGTAGGGCGTGGTTCCGTTTTAATACAAACAAGCAACTCGTTGGTTTCCCTTGGTACAGAGCGAATGTTGGTAGAATTTGGTAAAGCTAGTTTACTTCAAAAAGCACACCAACAACCAGATAAGGTCAAACAAGTCTTAGATAAAATAAAAACGGACGGCTTATTACCAACAATGGAAGTTGTTTTTAATAAACTGGGTCAACCATTACCATTAGGATATTGTAATGTGGGTAGAGTGATTGCTATTGGAGATGCTGTATCTGAATTTTTTATTGGAGATAGAGTGGCTTCAAACGGACCACACGCTGAAGTTGTTACTGTACCAAAGAATTTAGTGGTAAAAATACCTGATTCAGTTTCAGATGAAGATGCGACATTTACAGTCATTGGATCTATTGGTCTCCAAGGTATTCGTTTATTAAAACCACAATTAGGCGAAACAATTGTTGTTGTTGGTCTTGGGCTAATTGGACTTATTACGTGCCAATTATTACAAACAAATGGTTGTAATGTAATAGGGGTTGACTTAGATCAAACTAAATGTGATATGGCTGGATATTGGGGGATTAAATCTGTTAACCCCAAAACAAATGATCCTGTTAAATCAGTTATGGATATATCTCAAGGAACTGGCGCAGATGGAGTTTTAATCACCGCGTCTACAAAATCTAACGATATAATTTCTCAAGCAGCTCAAATGAGTCGAAAGCGGGGAAGAATTATTTTAGTTGGGGTTGTAGGTTTAAATATCAATCGGGCGGAATTTTATAAAAAAGAATTATCTTTCCAAGTATCCTGTTCCTATGGCCCTGGTAGATATGATGACTCTTACGAACAAAAAGGGATAGATTATCCATTGCCATTTGTACGCTGGACGGAAAAGCGGAATTTTGAAGCCATTCTTGGAGTTATTAAAAATGGTAGTTTAAATGTAAAAGAGTTAATTACAAAAAGAGTACCTTTAGAAGAGTATAATCGAATTTATGAAAATGTTGATTCTGGTAACTCGATTGCTTCATTATTGATCTACCCTGGTTTAAGTAACCATGAATTAGAAACAAAAACGATTACATTGAATGATTCTTCATTTAATAGTCAAAAAGGTGTTGTAGGTATTATAGGCGCAGGAAACTTTACCAATATGGTAGTTTTGCCATGCTTAAAGGGGCGTGCTCATGTGAATACTATTGCCAGTTCAGGTGGTGTGAGCGGAACGCAATTAGCAAAAAAATATGGTATAAGCCAAAGCACAACAGATTATAAGGAAATATTAAAAAATAAAGATATAGACACGGTTATTATTACAACGCGTCATGGTGAGCATGCAAAACTGGTCATTGAATCGCTTAATGCAGGTAAAAATACTTTTGTTGAAAAACCTTTAGCACTAAACCATGATCAATTAAATCAAATTATTGAAGTATATAATAACCAACAGAAAATAGCAAATAGCCAAGTGCTAACTGTCGGTTTTAATCGGCGCTTTTCGCCACATTTACAAAAAGTGAAAGAATCATTAGGTCAAAACGGAGAAGCAATTAATATTATTGCCACAATGAATGCAGGATTTATACCAAAAGAGCATTGGGTGCATGATTTAGAGTCAGGGGGTGGGCGAATTATTGGAGAAGTATGCCATTTAATAGATGTTTGTGTCTTTTTATCAGGTGCTCTAGTACAATCTGTATGTATGAATAATCTAGGAGAAACATCTGATCTGTTGACTGATAATGCTAGTTTATTATTAAAATTCAAAAATGGTTCAAATGCAGTCATAAATTATTTTTCTAACGGATCCAAAAAATATAGTAAAGAAAGAGTGGAGGTATATTCTAAAGAACGAACTTGGATTGTAGACAATTATCGAAAAACTGAAGCATTTGGCGTAAATGGATTTAGGACACTCAAAACAAAAATAGATAAGGGACATAAGAACCAATTCCATGAATTGATTCAAAGAACCCAAAATGGCGGCAAACCGTTAATTCCAATTAATGAAATTATTAATGTAACCCACGCAACCTTTGCTGCAATCGAATCCATGAAAACAAGAAAATGGATAAAAGTATAATATTAAATTTAGAAATCTTGTCATTTCAAATCTTGATTTATCATGATGTGGCAATCTCAATTTTATATTATAGTTTCTGTATTTTCTATCCTATCGCTATTTTTTCATCTTTCCACCATTAACTACCATATGAAAATTGATTTAATTGCTGGCGCTCGTCCAAACTTCATGAAAATTGCGCCCTTAATTGATGCAATCAAAATTGAGCAATTAAAGGGCAAAGATATAGCATATCGCCTAGTTCATACCGGACAGCATTATGATAAAAATATGAGTGGTAGTTTTTTTGTACAATTAGGGATTCCATTGCCGGATATTAACTTAGAAGCAGGCGGTGGTTCCCAAGCAGAACAAACAGCCAAAATAATGATGGGTTATGAATCATTATTGCAAAAAGAATCAACAGATTACTGTTTGGTTGTTGGTGATGTGACATCCACAATGGCCTGTTCTATAGTTGCAAAAAAAATGAACATCAAGGTCGTTCATGTAGAAGGTGGTATCCGCTCTTGGGATTTAACTATGCCGGAAGAAATAAATCGAATGGTAACTGATAGTATTACAGATTATTTTTTTACAACATCGGAAACCGCAAATAACAATTTGATGAATAATGGTATTCTTAAGGATAGAATATTTTATGTGGGCAATACCATGATTGACACATTATTAAAACATCGTCCAAACTTTATGAAACCTGATATTTGGGATGAAGTGGGTTTAGAAGAAAATAATTATATAGTAATGACACTTCATCGACCTGCCAATGTTGATGAAGAACAAATTTTGAAAGAGTTATTGGATGAAATCATAGTTCACTCATTTGGAGTCCCGATAATTTTTCCCGTTCACCCAAGGACTGCAAAACAATTAGAATCTTTAGGGATTTCATATCCAAACTTCCATACAGTTGAGCCTTTAAGCTATTTAGAATTCAATTATTTGGTGGAAAGAGCCAAGGCCGTCATTACGGATTCAGGTGGCATAACAGAAGAAACAACAGTGATGAATATTCCATGTATGACCCTTCGGGATAATACTGAACGCCCCGAAACTATTGAACTGGGAACAAATGAATTATTAGGTGTTAATCCAAAAACTATTGCACCAGCAATGGGGAAACTGTTTTCTGGTGATTGGAAGGAAGGTAAAATCCCACCTATGTGGGATGGTAAAACAGCAAAACGAATAATACAGCATCTACTTAATCTAGAGTAAAAATGAGTAGAATTTTAGTGTATTTAAAAACGATTTATAATCTTGGTTTTTTAAATGTTTTGTCAGTCTTGTATTACCGTATTTTTACTAATTCGTTATTAACTAAAATATATTTCCCCCAAAAACTCAATAAAGACTTAAAAATGGTATTTTTACCATCTATTAAGAAAAAATCCGTTTTAGAAAGCCAACGAATTAGGATAATTAAATGTGCAGATTCCATTTTAGACGGGAATATTTATTATTATTGCTACCATAAGCAATATGTAGGTGAAAAGCCGGATTGGTTTTTAAACCCGTTTAATAAGAAAAAATTCAAAGGTTTTCGAAGGCATTGGAGTAAACTAAATGATTTCAACTCAGAGTTTGGTGACATTAAAAATTTTTGGGAGATTTCACGGTTTCATTGGGTAGGTACATTGATCCAAGCTTATGCAATCACGCTTGATGAAAAATATTTAGAAAAGATAAACACATGGATTTCTGATTGGTCGAAAGAGAACGAACCAAATACAGGCCCAAATTGGAAATGTGGTCAAGAAGCTTCCATTAGGGTTTTAAATCTAATCTTAGCGCAAGAAATATTAAATCCTAATACAGTTACAAATGATTTAAAAGATTGTTTGGAAATTCATATTGATAGAATAACTCCTACCACATTTTATGCCAAGGCCCAGAAGAATAACCATGGATTAAGTGAGGGATGTGCGCTTTTTTTAGCTGGATATTTTTTATGGAAAAATAAAAAGGAAAAAAAATATTATTCTATTTACCAAAAGGGATTAAGATTAATTGAAAACCAGGTTCAAAAATTGATTTTGGCTGATGGGACTTTCTCTCAATATTCAATTGTATATCATAGAATGGTTCTTGACCTCCTTTCTGTGATAGAGCTAATTAGGCAGGAGTGGGATCTTGATTCTTTTTCTGAATTGTTTTATGAAAAAGTTAATTTAGCCATAGAATGGTATTCATCCATGATAGATCCCATTTCTGGGAATGCACCTAATATGGGGGCCAATGATGGAACCTATTTATTTAATTATGACCAAAAAGAATATAGAGATTTCCGTCCAACCCTTTTACTAGCATCAGCCCTTTATAAAAAGCCTATGTCAGAAAAAATTGGTACAAGTCATAACCTAATTGAAATGTTTAATATCCCAATAATGCACGCAGAAAAGAAAGCTCCTAATTCAAAAATATTTTCTCAAGGTGGCTATTTAAAATTAGTTCGAAAAGATGGGATGGCTTTACTTCGTGTCCCTAAATACATTTTTCGCCCATCCCATTGTGATGCATTACACATAGATATTTGGCAGGATGGTATAAATTGGATTCGCGATGCAGGTTCATTTTCTTATGCTTGTAATAGTAATGAACTTGATGCTTTTTCTGGGACACAGGGGCATAGTACAATTCAATTTGATAACAGAAACCAAATGCCAAGACTATCGCGCTTTCTTTTTGGTAGTTGGCTTAAACCTTCAAATATAAAATTCAATATGAAAAATAATACTGCAAGCGCAGGATATACCGATATAAAAAATGCACGGCATGAAAGGAAAATAAGTAAAACAGAAAATGGTTGGAAGGTTGTTGATAAAATTACTGGAGATTTTACAAAAGGATTTGCAAGATGGATTTTAAAGCCTGCAGATTGGAAAATTGAAAATTTTTCAATACAAAATGAAAATACTATTTTAAAAGTGAATTCAGATAATATTAATAATTTTAAATTAATAAAATTAAATGAATCTTTATTCTATATGGAAAAATCATCTGTACCAGTTTTGATTATTGGGTTTGATAGTGAATGTTTAATGGAAACACTAATCTCATTTACTTCATGAAGATACTTTATTATCATCAACATTTTTCTACACCTAAAGGTTCTGCTGGTACTAGGTCATACGAAATGGCAAACCAACTTATTAAACGAGGTCATACTGTTACAATGGTATGTGGTTCTAATATTTTAGCTGATACTGGGTTGAAGAATGTTTTTATAAATGGCAAAAGGGAAGGGTTGGTTAATAATATTTATGTAATAGAATTTGATCTTCCATATTCTAATTCTACAAGTTTTATTAAAAGATCGTTAATATTTTTTCGGTTTTCTCTGGCAGGATTAACTATAGCATTGAAAGAAGACTACGATCTTTTATTTGCTACCTCCACTCCATTAACAACTGGAATTCCAGGAGTAATTGCAAAGATTTTTAGAAAAAAACCATTTGTTTTTGAAGTTCGCGACTTGTGGCCTGAGTTACCCAAAGCTATGAAAGTTATTAAAAATCCAATCATATTAAAGTTAATGGATTGGTTAGAGACTATTCTTTACAAAACTGCGACAGCATGTATTGGGCTATCGCCTGGCATTGTTGAAGGTATAAAGCGGAAAACCCCTAGGAAAAATATTGTGATGATTCCAAATGGATGTGATTTACATTCATTTCAAAAAAACAGTAAAAACAAAAATGATAAATTTATTGCAGTATTTACTGGCGCTCATGGTTTTGCTAACGGCCTGAGTGCAGTTTTAGATGCAGCAAATATTTTAATTCAAAAAAATCAAAAAGATATTGAAATCCAATTCATTGGTGATGGAGCTCTAAAAAAATCTTTAATTAAAAGAGCAAAAGATGAGGGTCTAATTAATTGTATATTCCTTGATCCAATGCCTAAAAACATTTTGTTTAATTACTTAAATGAAAATGCTAAAGTTGGTTTAATGATTTTAGAAAATATACCGGCTTTTTATTATGGCACATCACCGAATAAATTTTTTGATTATTTATCTTTGAGTTTACCTGTAATTAATAATTATCCTGGTTGGTTAAAAGAGTTAATTGTTGAAAATAATTGTGGCCTTGCTGTCGAGCCTGAAAACCCGAGTGATTTAGCCCGGAGCTTGATAAACCTTAAAAAAAATTCTGATTTAAGAGTAGAAATGGGTAACAATGCACGTACTCTAGCTGAAGAAAAATTTGATCGAAAAATTTTGGGAAAATCATTTGTAGAATTTTTAGAATCATCAGTTATAAAATGAAATTCTTTCCAGATAAAATTCTATCCTTCTTAGGGTTTTTAATACTCTCTCCATTTTTAATATTAATATGTTTATTATTATTATTTTCTATTGGTAGACCTATTATTTTTAAACAAAGAAGACCAGGCTTGAATGGTGAGCCTTTTAATTTTTACAAGTTTAGAACTATGACTGAAGAGAAAAGTGATGATGGTAAACTACTGCCAGATAAACAAAGAGTTACCACTATAGGTAGGGTATTAAGGAAATTAAGTTTAGATGAATTACCTAGTTTATTTAATGTTTTAAAAGGAGATATGATTTTGGTTGGACCCAGACCATTGCTTATGGACTATTTACCATTATACTCGGTAGAGCAAATGAGGCGTCACGAAGTAAAGCCTGGTATAACTGGTTGGGCTCAAATTAATGGTAGGAATGCAATTTCATGGGAAGAAAAATTTGAATTAGATATTTGGTACGTAGAAAACCAATCATTTTGGCTAGATATTAGAATAATATTATTAACTATTTGGAAAGTAATTAAGCGTGAAGGGATTAATCAAAAAGGTAATGAAACAATGGAAAAATTTAATGGAAGTAGATCTCATAAGAGGTAAATGGATGAAAACAACCGTAATAATAGGTCCAGGAGGTTTTTCTAGAAAAATTAGTTTGTTGATTATAGAATTAAATTTAGAAAAGGTTAAATTTTCAAACCAACACAATGAATAAAATAATAATTATAGGCGCTGGTGGTTTTTCGTCTGAGATACTCTGGGTGATTAATGCAATGAATGAAGCTGGGAGTTCAAAATGGAAAGTCATTGGAATTTTTGATGATAACCCTATTCAAATAGGAAAAATGATAGAAGATATAGAGGTATTAGGTACGACTGATGATGCAGTTAGTAGATTACCTCAAAGAAGTTATTTTCATTGCGCGATTGGAAAAAATAAGGATAGAGCTTTTGTTTCTCAGAAACTTGAGTCAGAAGGATTTATACCAGCTACCTTAATTCACCCTACGGTTGTTATAGGTCCTAATTCCAGCATAGGGCATGGAGTTTTTATTGGTGCATTAAGTATTATTGGTCCAGAAGCTAAAATTGGCAATCATGTTTTGATTAATACTCATGCTGGAATAGGGCACCACAGTGTAATTTCAGATTATAGTCAAATTTGTCCAGGAGCATACGTTAACGGAGATTGCAAAGTAAATAAGATGGCGTTCATTGGTTCTAATTCTTCATTGCAACCTGGAATTACAGTTGGTGATTCATCAACCATTGGTGCAAATTCATTTGTACATCGTTCAGTTAAACCAAGGCATACTGTTATTGGTGTTCCTGCTCGAATAATTAGTAAATTATGATAACATAGTCTACTGAAAATAACTTCTCTACAATTTAAGTGGTATGTAATTTATATTACTATATGTATCGTCGATATAATCTACAGATAACAATAATGGAAATGCTTACATAAAGAAAGAATTATGGATAAACAAAGAATTAAAGAGGCAATTGCTGATGCACTCGAGGTTGATGAAGAGGAGGTCGTAATGGGAAAAAAACTTGAAGATTACGAGAACTTTGATTCTCTCGCATTCTTGACTCTTATTAGTCTTCTAGAAGATTGCGGTGTGAGTTTAAGTGCGAATGATTTGGAAAATATTGTAAAAATTGATGATATCTATGAAATAGCTGACCGCTAATATAATGAAGGGAAATAAAATTTTAGTAACAGGGGCATCTTCTGGAATTGGTTTAGCTATTTCGAAAATGATAGCTGAGCAAGGTGGAAAAGTAGTCTTGATTTCAAGGAATGAAGATAACTTGGAACTCGCATTCAATTCTCTTGCAAGGGCTGAACACGAATACTATGCAGCTGATGTTACTGATCAAAAAAGAATAAGTGAAGTTATCAAAGAATCATACACAAAGTCTGGTTCGTTTGATGGGTTAGTACATTCTGCTGGAATGCACCAATTAAGACCTTTGCAGGCAACGAAATTAGAGAATATTGAAGAAGTCTTGAATGCGAATATCTCTTCAATATTCATTGTAGCAAAATCTTTTATAAAAAAAGCAAATAAGGAACGTGCAAGTATTGTATTAATTTCTTCTACAGCAGCAATAAAAGGAACTGCTGGGGTTAGTGTATATTCTGCATCAAAAGGAGCGGTTTTAGCTGCTACACGATCGCTAGCTGTAGAACTATCAGTGCGAAACATAAGAGTCAACTCTTTGGTTCCTGGCATGGTGGATACTCCAATGACAAAAACTTTTTTATCATCATTAAATGTTGATCAAAAAGAAGAGATTATCAATGACCACCTTCTAGGGATTGGAAATCCAGACGATGTTGCTAACTCGGCCTTGTTTCTTTTATCGAATAAATCAAAATGGATAACTGGTACTGGGTTAGTTGTAGATGGTGGTTTAAGTTGCAAATAAAAATGCGAGTTTTATTTTGGAAGAAAAATTAAAAGAAATTTTTGTATCTACATTTAATGTGGATGGAAGCGTTTTTAATGAAGAATTAGCAGTAGGTGATATACCCCAATGGGATTCATTAGGACAAGTTAATCTATTAATGGCCGTTGAAGAAGGTTTTGGAATTGCTTTTAACGCTGTTGATGCTATAGAAGTAGAAACTTTAGGTGATTTAATTGATTTAGTGGAGCGTTATTTGGAGGAGTAATTATGAGCACTCCTCCTGAAATTCATTATGATATTGTTTCAGAAATAATATTTTCTAGTGTAGAGAAATATCCTGATAAAATTGCAATATGTGATCCTAAAAATGATTTAAGTTATAGAGACTTTGGAACAAGCGTTAAGCGGATTGCTAATGGCTTGTTATCATTAGGGTGCCAGCCTGGAGCACGATGTTTAATTATTCTACCAAATAGTGTTTCATTTATTCAAACACATGCTGCTATTTTATATTCTAGGATGATTAGTGTCCCTTGTGATTTTGACATTTCACATAATTCCCTAAGAGATATAGTGAAAAGTTGTGATCCATCAGTAGTAGTAAGCACCACAAAAGTCATCGATAAGTTTAGCAATTTATTAAAAAATATGATAATTGTTAGTGCTGATTCAGATGATGATATAATATCCAAGAAAATATTCTCGCTTAATAAGATTCTTATCAATGGGGAAGAAGTTTCTCTTTCTGAACCTATTTCAAAAACTGCAAGTATAATGTATACTACCGGTACAACAGGTCAGAGCAAGGGAGTTATGTTGACTCACAAAAATGTTGTTTGTGCGATTAATAATATTTGTGATTTTGTAGGCTACGATTCAAATGATAGAGAGGTTGTTGTTCTTCCACTTTCTCACAACTTTGGATTAGGTCATGTCTACTGTAATTTGAAATGTGGTGGCAGTATTTATACAGAGCATGGATTACTTAGAGTTAATCGTGTTCTTAAAAAGATTGAGAGTTTTAAAGCAACTGGCTTTCCAACAACACCTTCTGGTGTTGATTTATTAACGAAGCGTTATGGTGAAGTTTTAGAAAAGCGATTAAAAAACTTGAAATTTAGTATCATTAATTCTGCTCCATTAACGTCAGAACAAATGATTACCTTGCAAAGTATCCTTCCTAGTCTAAATATTTTTGTTTATTATGGGATGACAGAAGCATCAAGAACAACCTTTATATCTTTATCTAACAAGGGTAAAGATTTTTATGAATCAGTTGGTAAGCCAATGAAAGATATTCAGGTTGTAATTAGGAATGAAAATGGAGATGAATTACCCATGGGCTCTGAAGGAGAGATAAATATTTCTGGGCCAACTGTTTCAACTGGTTATTGGAATAATTTAGAAGAAGATTCGAAGAGTTTTCGAGATGGAGAATTAATTTCTGGTGATTTAGCATTTATGGATGAAAATGGATACCTCTATATTACAGGCAGGAAAAAAGATCAAATTAATGTTGGTGGTTATAAGGTGAATCCTCTTGAGGTTGAAGAAGTGGTTAGAAATTATCCAGGCGTAATAGAATGTGCTGTTTGTTCAGTTAGGAGTGATTTTTCAGAAGTTGTTGCACTTGGCGTTGTGGTAGAAGATCACAGTAGCTTTGATATCCAGGATTTATTAAAAAGCTGCAATGATGAACTTGAGCACTGGAAAATTCCACATATTGCTAAAATTCTTATTCACATACCTCGTACAAATACGGGTAAGGTTAAGAGAAAAGAACTTTCGCAATTACTTTCAGAAGGAATTTAATGCTCCAACTTCGTTCAACACTCCCACGTTATTTAACTGCTGGTGATATTTTTTTAGGGCCTAGAAGTATTTCAGCATTGGCAGTACTGGGAGGTTTAAGAACTGTTGTGCTTTGTACGCCATCAGTCTATTCAAATGATAGTCTAATTACAAACTTGAAAAATTCTGTTGGTTCAGTTTCTTTAACATTTCTATGTTTGCCAAAAGGAGAACCTAATCTAGAACTATTAAGACCAACTTTATCAAAAATTAATAAAATCAACCCTGATCATATTATAGCGGTTGGGGGTGGTGCTGCCATGGATTCTTCGAAAGTTCTTTGGCTGATGTATGAAATTCCAAATGCCGATTTGGAATTTTTTCAGCGTCCACACAGTTTACCACCACTGAGAACAAAAGCTAAATTTGTTGCTATTCCAACAACAGTAGGCAGTGGTTCGGAAGTCAGTTCTACGGCTGTTTTTTCATTTGGTAAAGATAATATTAAACGGTTCATAGTTAGCCATGAACTCATTCCTGATATAGCAATATTAGATTCTGATTTTTTATTAAGTCTTCCAATTAAAGTTGTGGTAGCGAGTAGTTTGGATGCATTAAGTCATGCACTTGAAGGTTATATTTCTAACATTGATAATTCTATGATGGATTTATTTTCAGAAACTGCTATCAGAACAATATTTGATGACCTACCTTTATTATATCGATTTTGGAATACGAAAAAAGAAAAAAATAAAGAGGTTGAAAAATTATTGTTGAACCTTATGAATGCTGCAATGTTAGCTGGTAATGTTCAAAATTTTAAAGTACCAGGCATCGGACACGCTTTCGCTCATCAATTAGCAAGATTTGGTTTTTCACATGGTATGAGTTGTGCCCTCATGCTTCCTATTTCTATGAAAATCAATGCGAAAGATAATGATGTGCGTGAAAAATTCAATTTTTTAGCTAATAAACTTGGTTTCCGTAATTTTGATGGACTTTTGAATAAAGTAATATCTCTTAAAAATGAATGCCAATTAGCTAATACGATTCAAGAATTAGACCCTAGTAAAGTTGGGAAAATAAATGATAAAAAAAGTGATTTGTTAGCTGATTTAAAGCTAGATGTCTGTTATAAAATGAACCCTAGACTATTAGATGATGATGAATTAAGATTAATTCTTAAAGAGGTAATTGGATGAGCGCAGTAATTGAAGAATTATTAGCATTAAAACCTTATTCTACTCCAAAAAATGATAAAGATAAACTTTTCCTTCAGGCTATGCATGAGGCGTATAAGTATCATTTTAAAAATTGTAAGGGATATCGTCGCTTTTGTGAAAGAAGGCACCTAAATATTGAATCCCAATTCCAGTCTATTGAGGATATTCCCTATCTACCAGTTCAGGCATTTAAGCATTTTAGTAGCGAACTAACTTCAGTTTCAAAAAAAGATATTAAAACTACACTCCATTCATCGGCTACAAGTGGAATACCAAGTACAATTACAATTGATGCTATTACTGCAAAAAGGCAAGTGAGAGCATTGGTTTCAACTATATCAGAAGTTTTAGGAGGTGAAAGGCGTCCATTTTTGATAATTGATGTTGATCCAAGTCAATCAAAGTCAATGGGAATAGGAGCAAGAGGTGCAGCAGTTAGAGGCTTTTTAAACCTAGCTAGTAAAGCTAATTATTTTATGGATGAAATTGATGATACGTTACAATTTAAAGAAAATGAATTTATAGAAGCATTAAAAACCTATGAAGAAAAGAATATACCTGTCATTGTTTTTGGGTTTACATATGTACTTTTTTCTAGTGTTTTAGAAGTTATGAGCACAGAAGGAAAAAAATTTAAACTTCCAAAAAATTCAAAGGTTGTACATATTGGTGGGTGGAAAAAGCTTGAAGAAAAGAAAGTTGAGAAAAATGAATTTAATTTATTAGTGTCTAGTGTACTTGGGGTAAAACAAGCAGATGTAGTCGATTTCTATGGGTTTACTGAACAGATGGGTATTACATATCCGGATGGAACTGATAGAATTAAATGTACACCCATTTATTCTGAAGTTATTGTTAGGGATCCAGTCTCATTTAAACCTCTACCGGATGGTAAAGAGGGTTTGCTAGAATTTCTTACTCCTTTGCCAAATTCCTATCCAGGAATTGCAATTCTAACTGATGATATCGGGATTGTTGAAAAGCGAGGAATAAATGTTGATGGATGGCATGGTACTCAATTTAAAGTAACAGGTAGGGCAAAAAAGGCTGAGGTGCGGGGTTGCGGTGATATTATGGGTGAGAAAACTATAATAACTGAAAAACAAAAGTCTAAATCGCTTGAAAATCAAAACAAGGTCTACTTGTTAAAAGATGATTCTATGTTTTTCATTCCTACAAATATATTAAGCCCGATTTTGTATGAAAAGTTACCTCATCAGGATGATATTGAAGCTATTGCTAAGGAAATCAGAGTGAACAGGAATAAATTAGATTCCTATACCATAGATGATTTGATTATACTGATTTCTAAGGCAGCTGAAAAGTGGTTAGAAGATCCAAATCTAATATCGTTAAAACAGCAAGGTTTAGTTTTTTTATCAACTTGGTGCAGTTATAGAACTTTAAGTGAAACTGCGAATCAGTCTTTACGTGGAAACCGTACAGTAATTGACGAATTTAGAGTTGGTAGCTATGGCAATAAACGATTAGAAAAAGGTGTGCCTAGAGGTGTTATTTGCCATTGGCTAGCGGGTAATGTACCATTATTGGGAATGCTGGGAGTTATTCAAGCAATCTTAACCAAAAATGCTAACCTAATAAAAGTTGCAAGTACTTTTTCAAGTGTTCTTCCAGCTTTACTACGAACATTTGAGAACTTAGAAGTTAAAACATTTGATAATCGTATAATAAAAGGTAATGATATTTTATCAACCATCGCAGTTATTTACTTTCATAAAGAAAATACAGAAGCATCAATACAGCTTTCAAAATGCGCTGATGTTAGGTTTGCATGGGGTGGAAGAGAAGCCATCGAATCGATAATTAATTTGGAAAGAAATATCCATACTGAAGATATTGTGTTTGGGCCCAAACTTTCTTATATGGCTATTGGGAAAGAATCTTTATCAACACCTAGGCAAGTAAAAAAGATGGCGAGGAAAGCAGCTACTGATGTTTCAGTTTTCGATCAATATGCTTGTGCTTCGCCCCATACTATCTTTATTGAAAAAGGGGCAAAGGCAATTACGCCAAAAGAATTTGCAGCGATTTTAAGTGAGGAAATGGAAAAAGCATTAGATAGAATTCCAAAAGCTCCTGCTGATGCTGGAACTGTGGGTAAAATATCTAGTATTAGGATGCGATATGAATTGTTTGATGAACTTTGGACCTCCAGAGGAAGTGAATGGACAGTATTATATGATGAAAAACCAGGATTAGCTGAACCAACATATTCAAGAACAATTGTTGTTCGTTCAGCTAAAAATATATTGGATACAGCAAAGTTAGCCACCAAAGATATTCAAACTATCGGTATATCTATGTCCATGGATAAACGGATACAATATGGAAAAGTAGCCGCTAAGTTAGGTTGCGAAAGGTTGCCCGAAATTGGGAGAATGACACACTTTGATTCTCCTTGGGACGGCCTTTACGTTATGGATCGACTTGTTCGCTGGGTTACGCTTGGTGGTCCTTTTTAAAATTTAAATATTTTTAGAGTAATCTAGTGAATAGCTATATCAAAGGAAGTGCCTACTATGTACCAGAAGGGAAGTTAACCCATGAAGAATTAGTCAATCGCTTTGGTTCTGAACAGGTTGAAAAAATAGCAGAGTCCTCTGGGATTTATGAGAGGAGAGTTGTTAAAGATAATGAGTGCGCTTCAGATTTAGCAATGAAAGCCGCTGAAGAATTAATTGAGGCCTTGGAAATAAATCCAAAAGAAATTGAAACACTTTTATTTGCTACGCAAACGCCAGACTACCTTCTACCCACCACAGCATGTATTTTACAAGATAGATTAGGTCTTCCAAAAACTGCTGCTGTTTTTGATATTAATTTAGGCTGTTCGCAATATGTTTATGCACTTATGACCGGACATAGTATGATAGTTAGTGGAGTAGTAAATAATGCATTGATATTAACTGGTGATACAGTTTCAAGAATAATTAACCCTATGGATCGTTCAGTAGTCCCTTTATTTGGTGATGCAGGTACTGCTACTTATTTAAAAAAATCGAAAGACAATTCAGGGTTTTTAAGTTTTGATTTTGGATCTGATGGAAGTGGATTTAAAAATCTTATATGGCCAACTAGTGGCCTAAGACAGATTCGTGATAAACAATCTGCATTAGAATTAGTTGATAAGAGTGGAAACATTCGGCGACAAGATGACATGTTTATGGATGGGGCAGCCGTGTTTCTTTTTACAATAAAGACAATTCCCTTGTTAGTAAATAGGCTTCTAGAAAAAAGCCAACTATCTATTGAAGATATAGATTTATTTATTTTTCATCAAGGTAGTGAACTCATTATTAGAACAGCTGCAAAGACCTTAAAAATACCTAGAGACAAACTTCACTTCAAGTTACATGACATCGGAAATTCTGGTGGGTCTACCGTAGCAATTACTTTAACTGATGCTTCAATAGAAGGAAAAGTAAAACCAGGTATGAAAATTTTATTAGCTGCGTTCGGAGTAGGTTTATCTTGGTCGGGTGCAATTATTAGGTGGTCAGATAAAGCGAATGGAGGAATATGTAACGCAGACTATTCTAGTTCTCCATTAAAACCAAAAAATCAATTATAAACTAATTTTACTTTTATTATTATAACCATCAAGCCCCACAATCGTTGAGTTTTTTGTATGCGGGATGATTGGTAAATTTATGTACTTATAAAGGATAGATAATTCTGGAAATCGAAAAAAATGTTAAGGGAATTATACGAATAGGTATTAATCTGTCATTCAATCCAAGCGTTGAATCTCATACTCAGGTATACTATTTATTAAAAAATTCACCTACTGAAGATTCATCAATATCATTTTTTTTTTACAAGAATGAGAAACAAAGCTCTATTAGATTTTGTTGAAAACGAATTCAATATGTACAAAAAATTTATAAAAAAGTTTCCTGTAGCAATAATGGCTCGCATTATAGTTTCAGGACTTTTTAAGAAAATAGTTCTATGAAGTACTTGAAATCTAAATTATTCAGGAATACATGAAGATCGCAATTGATGCAACCTATAACCCTTGGGGTGGTTCATTATCTCAACTTATACAAATTATCAAGTATATGACTGATATTGATAAACAAGTAGACGTTGTTTTATTCATAAGTAGAAAAAATCAAAAATTATTTAAAGGTATAAATAATAATAGAGTTCAAATTATAATTAGCAGAATAGCTAGTATATCCACTGTAACTCGTATAATCTGGGAGCAACTATTTCTTCCTTTCCTTTTAATAAAAAACAAGGTTGATATTTTGTTTTGTCCAGGTAACATTGCCCCCTTTTTTCAATTAACTAAAAGTGTACAGTGGATTGGCACTATTGGACCGTTTTGGGAAGAAATGTATTATTTGGATATAGGGTGGGGAAAAAAAATAAGATACAAAATAAATAAATACTTTATTTATAATTCAGCAAAAAAATCAGATGCAGTTATTTTTGAATCAAATTTTACAAAAAATTTATTTAATGAAAAATATGGAGTAAGTCCAGATAGATCATATGTAATAAATATTGGTAAAGATGATTTTTTCTCCTCAGATAAAAACTATGATAATAAAGAACGTTATTCAATTTATTCCCCCTACTTATTATGTGTATCTCATTTATATCCATATAAAAATATTCCCCGTATGATTGAAGCTTTTAAAGAGGCTATTAACAATACAAAAAATAATTATAAGTTACTTATCGCAGGAGAAAAAAGATCAAGACAATACTACAATAAAATTATTGATACTATTAAAGAAACAAAATTACAAAACGATGTTATTTTATTAGGCTCTGTTTCAAAAGAAGATTTACGTTATCTATATTCATCTTGCGAATATCTAATTTTTCCGTCACCATGCGAAAATTTTGCATATACTTTGGTAGAGGCAATGTGCTGTGGTGCGGCCATAGTATGTGCCAATACAACTGCCATGCCAGAAACATGTAAAGAAGCAGCAATATATTTTGACCCTGATAATAAAGATGAGATGGTAAAGGGTATGAAATTGCTTATTGATCAACAAGGATTGAAAAAAGCAATGAAACAAAAATCACTGATTAGAATTAAGGAACTTCCACATTATGAAGAGGTTACACAA
>MDTB01164740.1_pt1 | contig 19091 bp, 16 predicted proteins | sample 811161 | NCBI WGS metagenome assembly MDTB01 (sample SAMN05326650, study PRJNA326480) | marine metagenome | isolation source: seawater | place: Mediterranean Sea | collected 2009
AGGTTATGGGTCTTGCCTCTAAAGATTTACTAGGGAAATCTGATGGAAGGACCATTGCTGATACTGTGAAAAGATTATTGAATCAATAATTTTTTTTTTAAAAGTAAAAAGCCCTATTCATTGGAATAGGGCTTTTTGCTTTTTACATCATGCCAGGCATTCCTCCAGGCATTCCCCCTCCCATAGGAGGCATTGGATTTTCTTCCGCAGTATCTGCTAAAACACATTCTGTAGTTAATAGCATTCCTGCTACGGATGCAGCATTTTCTATTGCAACACGTGTTACTTTAGTAGGATCAATAATTCCTGCTTCAAGCATATGTTCATAGGATTCTGTTTTCGCATTATATCCAAAGTCCGCTTTTCCATCTTGAATTTTAGCAACAACAACAGCTCCTTCTCCCCCTGCATTAGTAACAATTTGTCGAATTGGAGCTTCAATTGCTTTTATAATAATCTGAATACCAGTTTTCTCATCTTGATTTTCTGCTTTAATTTTATTTAGAGCAGAAGCAGCACGAACTAGAGCAACACCACCACCTGGAACAATACCTTCTTCTACTGCTGCTCTAGTTGCATGAAGTGCATCGTCTACACGATCTTTCTTTTCCTTCATTTCAACTTCTGAGGCAGCACCTACATATAATACAGCAACACCACCTGCAAGTTTAGCAAGTCGTTCTTGCAGTTTTTCTTTGTCATAGTCTGATGTAGTTGTTTCCATTTGCGCTTTAATTTGATTGACACGCAATTCAATGGATTTTTTATCTCCTTTTCCGTTAACAATAGTTGTATTGTCTTTATTAATTACAACTTTATCTGTTTGGCCAAGCATTTCTATGGTTGTGTTTTCTAGTTTGAAACCACGTTCCTCAGAAACAACTGTACCACCTGTAAGAATTGCAATATCTTCAAGCATTGCTTTACGTCTGTCCCCAAATCCAGGAGCTTTTACTGCAGCAATTTTTAGACTCCCTCTAATTTTATTAACTACTAATGTTGCAAGTGCTTCTCCATCTACATCTTCAGCAATAATTAAAATAGGACGACCAGATTGGCTTGTTTGCTCCAAAATAGGTAGCATGTCTTTCATATTAGAAATCTTTTTATCATATATTAAGATATATGGATTCTCTAAATCTGCTTCCATTTTTTCAGCATTGGTAACAAAATAAGGAGATAGGTATCCACGATCAAATTGCATTCCCTCAACTACTTCAACAGTTGTATCTGTTCCTTTTGCTTCTTCTACAGTAATAACACCTTCTTTTTTTACTTTTGCCATTGCTTCAGCAATTAAGGCCCCAATTGTATTATCATTATTTGCAGAAATAGATGCCACTTGCTCTATTTTATCCATGTTATCTCCAACTTCTATAGATTGTTTTTGAAGTTCAGATACTACTGATTTTACTGCTTTATCAATACCTCTTTTTAAATCCATTGGATTTGCTCCAGAAGCAACATTTTTTAATCCTGTAGCAACAATTTCTTGAGCTAAAACAGTTGCTGTTGTAGTACCATCTCCTGCAACATCAGCAGTTTTTGATGCTACCTCTTTCACCATTTGAGCACCCATATTTTCGATAGGATCTTCCAGTTCTATTTCTTTTGCAACTGTTACACCATCTTTTGTGATTGTAGGAGTTCCAAATTTTTTGTCAATAACTACATTTCTTCCTTTTGGTCCAAGTGTAACTTTTACAGCGTTTGCTAATGCATCTACACCTCTTTTAAGTGCATCTCTAGCTTCTATATCAAATTTTATATCTTTTGCCATTTTTTTTTTTTTTAAATAATTGCAAGAAGGTCAGACTCACGCATCATTAGGTAATCCGAACCTTCAAATTTTAATTCTGTTCCAGAGTATTTTCCATAAAGAACATTATCTCCTACCTTTACAGTCATTTCATGATCTTTTGTCCCATTTCCTATAGCTACCACCTTTCCTTTTTGCGGTTTTTCTTGTGCAGTGTCTGGAATAATAATACCAGAAGAAGTTGTGGTTTCTGCTTCAGAAGGTTTAATGAGAACCCTGTCAGCAAGTGGTTTAATTTTCAGTTCAGTCATTTTGTAAAAAAATTAATTTGTGTATAAATGTTTATGCCTTTTGGGATAACAGAAATTGTGCCAACACTTTATTCCTGTCAATTTGTCTTGGTGACGTTTTTTACAAATAAAAAAATACCAAACTAGACAGTTTGGCATTTAATTTTTTATATCATCAAATTTATTCAGGACTATTTGAGTTTGGTGGAATAAAATCTTCAGCAGTTTCTTCTACCTGCTCAATAATATCTGATTGGTTTTCAAAAATACTTCTATCGATAGCAAAGTTGGACATTAAAGTCAGTGCAACAAGTGCTAGTGCAAGTCCCCAGGTGCTTTTTTCCAGAAAATCAGAAGTTTTTTTAACACCCATAAATTGATTTCCATCTCCAAAGGTTGATGACAAACCACCTCCTTTAGGGTTTTGAACTAGAATAACTAATAGGAGAAGAGCACAGGTGATTAGTATTAATATAGAAAATAATCCGTACATGTTTCTATGAATTTATTTGTTTAATCGCTTTAATTTGGTTTGCAAATAAACTACTTTTTTGTGGATATTTCAAACTTAAAATCTCATAAGCAGTAATTGCTTTATCGTAATGCCCTTGTTCTAAGTAAACTTTTGCTAGTGTTTCTGTCATCAGATGATTTTCACTAATGGGTATAGTTTCATTATTTTGATTTGATGATAAAAATTCTTTCTTAGGTTTTTTTCTGTGCTTATTTTCGTTTATAAAGTTGACAATTTTATTTGTTTTTTCTATCGGATTTATTTTGTTTTCTTTTATGTTTATTGATCTATTTATTGGTTTAATTTTAGTAATTTTTAGCCACTCATTAAAAGAATGTGTTTCTTCAAGATCAAATTCAATAGGACTTCCTAGTTGGATTTTTTCTTTAGGGCTTTGATCTAATTTTGTTAGTGATTCTTCAATGGGTGCTTTGAAATATGGCTGTGTGATGAACTGAAATAGGAGCTCTCTATTTCCTGAAATTGCTGCAGTATATCTTAGTTGTTTATTGTACTTATTACTTTTAGATTCTTTTAGTGCTTTAAGTTGTAATTTGTGCAAAGAGGAACAATATGGGTGATCTGAACATAACTGATTTAATTCAGGAAGATGGCTTGCCTGAATTTTATGTGGATTTCTAATATGATTTATGAAATCTTTACTTTGCATACTACCAATTTACAACAGCTTTATTAAATACATCTTCAATAAGTTCAATAATTATCTCATCAATTAATGCTTCTTCAATGTCTGCAAGATTTAGAGAGCTGTCAAAGTCTGCAAATCGGTTAAAGCTTTGTTCATATGACTTTTCATTTTCAACCTGGTTGTTAAAGCGAACAAAGACTGTAATTGTTAATCGATTTTGATTTGCTTGGTCATTTGAGCTTATTCCAACAGGTTTTACTTGATAATTACTTATATATCCTTCAAAATGAATATCTCCATCCTTTTGGATTAAATTTAGTGAAGTTTGTTGTAGAAACCGATCTTGAAGTGCATCAGTAAATTTTTGGCTTAGCGTAGGCTCAATTAAAGTTGCCTGATTCTTAAAATATGTAACAGAAACCGTTTTAATGTTTGGGTGGATATCAGCTCCAGTAAAGGTATATATTCCACAGCTTTGTGTTAGAAAAATAATTAAAAAAATGAAGCTTAATCTTGACATTTTATAAATTGTACTGTTTGATTTTACGATACAGGGTACGTTCTGAAATTCCCAATTCAGTAGCAGCACCTTTTCGCTTTCCCAAATGTTTTTTAAGTGCACTTTTAATCATTTCAATTTCTTTTTCTTGAAGTGATAATGATTCTTGAGGGTTTATTTCTTGGGCATGAATAGTTTGGGTTTTATCTGACTGATTTATTTCGGGTTCCAAAAGAATTGGATGATGCTCATTTAGCAGATTATAGTCTGAGAAGGTTTCATTAATTAGTTGTGTATTTTCTTTACTAAAGCCATTACTCTCCTTCATCAGTTTTTGTGTTAATTTTTTTAAATCACCAATGTCTTTTTTCATATCAAAAAGAACTTTATATAAAATTTCTCTTTCTGTAAAGTCAGTGGTGTTTTCTTTTGAATTCTCATGAAGAATTGGTAATGTTTTAATTTCATTATTAGGTAGGTAATTTTTGATAGTTTCTTTGTCTATCATTCTACTTTCCTCCACTACAGATAGTTGCTCAGTCACGTTTCTTAATTGACGAATATTTCCAGGCCAGTGATAGGATGAAATAAGATTTATTGCTTCATCTTCTAGACGTACAGATGGCATCCGATATTTTTCGGCAAAGTCCATTGCAAATTTGCGAAATATTAAGTGTATGTCTTCTTTTCGTTTTCTTAATGGAGGCAAATTTATCTGGACTGTATTTAACCTATAAAATAGGTCTTCTCTAAATTTATTTTTGTGAATGGCTTCTTGCATGTTTATATTTGTTGCAGCTACAATTCTAACATCTGTTTTTTCTGTTTTAGAAGATCCAACTTTTATAAACTCTCCTGTTTCCAATACTCTTAATAGTCTTACTTGCGTAGCTAGAGGTAATTCTCCTACTTCATCTAAAAATATAGTACCACTATTGGCAACTTCAAAATAACCTTTTCTATTTGTTGTTGCTCCAGTAAAAGAACCTTTTTCATGGCCAAAAAGCTCACTGTCAATTGTTCCCTCTGGAATTGCACCACAGTTTACAGCGATATATGGGCCATGTTTTCTAGCAGACATTTGGTGAATAATTTTTGGAATAACTTCTTTTCCTGTTCCACTTTCACCAGAAACCATTACTGAAATATCAGTTGGAGCTACACGCATAGCTTTAGATATAGCGCGATCCAATTCAGTGGAAGAACCAATAATTCCAAATCGTTGCTTAATGTCTTGTGCTGAAGGCATGATCTGTTTTAATTTTGTTTTCTAATATTTATATACTATCACCAATTAATGTTGCAGAACTACAGCTGGTAATATGAACATTTACGTAATCTCCGGGTTTGTGATTTTTTTTTGGAAAAACAGCTACTGTGTTGTGAGTAGTTCTTCCAAACAAGTATTTGTTAGATTTTTTAGAAAAGCCTTCTACTAAAATTTTAAAGGTTTTTCCAACTTTTGATTGATTATGTAGCATGGAATACTTACGTTGTTTCTCAATAATCTGAGTAAGCCTTTTAGATTTAATTTCCTCTGGTACATTATCTTCAAATTTTCGAGCTGCCCTGGTATTTGGCCTTTCAGAATATTTGAACATAAACCCATAATCAAATTTAACATAATCCATAAGACTTAAGGTGTCCTTATGTTCTTCATCAGTTTCTGAGCAAAAACCAGTAATAATGTCTTGAGAAATTGCACATCCAGGAATTATTTTTTTGATGGCATCAATACGATCCATATACCATTCCCTAGTGTAACCTCTATTCATCATTTCAAGAATTCTCGAGTTCCCAGATTGAACAGGAAGGTGAATATAGTCGCAAATATTCTCATGTTTTGACATAGTAGTTAAAACTTCATCAGTCATGTCTTTAGGGTGAGAGGTTGAAAATCGAATTCTCATTTCTGGACTTACTAGAGCAACTTTTTCAAGTAGTTGGGCAAAATTTACTGAGCTAGCTTTTTGAATTTCTGATAGTTTTTTAAAATCCATTTTTGCACCTCCACCATACCATAGATAAGAATCTACGTTTTGCCCTAGAAGAGTAACTTCTTTATATCCTTTTTCATGCAATTCTTTAACTTCATTTACAATACTTTCAGCGCTTCTGCTTCTTTCTCTTCCTCGAGTAAAAGGAACCACACAAAAAGTGCACATGTTGTCGCAGCCACGCATAATGGAAACAAAGGCAGTTACACCATTAGTGTTAAGCCTTACAGGGCTTATATCTGCATATGTTTCTTCTTTTGATAACTGTACATTAACTGCTTTTTGGCCAAAATCAGTACTTTCAATTAGATTTGGTAAATCTCTGTATGCATCTGGACCAACAACTAGATCAACTAATTTTTCTTCTTCTAAGAACTTAGATTTTAGTCGTTCAGCCATACAGCCTAGTACTCCAATCGTCATTTCTTTTTTCTTTTCTTTTAATTTTTGAAATGTTTTTAAGCGTTTGCGAACCGTTTGTTCTGCTTTTTCTCTAATGGAGCAAGTATTTACAAAAATAACATCTGCATCTTCTATATTTCTTGTTGTTGAGAATCCCTTTTCAGTTAATATTGATGCTACAATTTCGCTGTCAGAAAAGTTCATTTGACATCCATAACTTTCAATATATAACTTTTTACCTAGACGATTTGAAGATTTAAGAACAAGTGCCTCTCCCTGTTTGTCTTCATCAATTATTTTATCACCTGTATGGTATTGTTCCATTTTAAGTTTATTTTCTATTACAAAAGTACAAAATGAAATAATTATGACAAAATGTCATAATTTTTTATTTTTTTAATCAATAAATTTACTTTATCCTTTTAATTATATTAAAAGGAATAGGATTATTAACTACATAATAATAATCTTCAATTAGGAAATGTCAAGAAACTTATTATAATTTTGCATGAAATTTAAGAAGCAAAGATGGCAAAAAATTTAGTTATAGTAGAGTCCCCTGCAAAAGCAAAAACTATAGAAAGTTTTTTAGGGAAGGATTTTAAAGTATTGTCAAGTTTTGGGCACATTAGAGATTTATCTAGTAAAGAAATGGGGGTAAATATTGCGGCTGGTTTTATCCCAAATTATCAGGTCTCTGCTGACAAGAAAGAAACTGTGAAGATTTTAAAGAAAGAGGTTGAAATTGCTGATGTGGTATGGTTAGCAACTGATGAAGATCGGGAGGGAGAAGCAATAGCTTGGCATTTAGCTGAAACACTAAAACTAGAAAATAAAGAAACAAAACGTATTGTCTTTCATGAAATTACTAAAACAGCTATAACTAAGGCTGTAGAGAGCCCTAGAGATATTGATTATAATCTTGTAAATGCTCAGCAAGCAAGAAGAGTATTAGACCGTTTGGTAGGTTTTGAGTTATCTCCTGTGCTATGGAGAAAGGTGAAGCAAGGATTATCTGCAGGGCGAGTTCAATCTGTTGCAGTTCGATTAATTGTTGATCGAGAAAGAGAAATTTATAAATTTAATTCTAATCCATATTACAAGATTATTGCTCAGTTTAGAGGTGAAAAAGGCAAGTCTTTTAGAGCTGAAGTTCCTTCAAGGTTAGGAACATTAGAAGAAGCCCAAGATTTTTTAAAGATTTGTATAGATGCTAAATTTAGTGTTGCGGAACTAGACAAAAAGTCTGCAACTAAATCTCCTGCAGCTCCATTTACCACGTCAACATTACAACAAGAAGCAGCAAGAAAATTAGGATTCACAGTATCTCAAACAATGTCAGTTGCTCAGCGTTTGTATGAGGCCGGAAAAATATCATATATGAGAACAGATTCTGTGAATCTGTCTAATGATGCAATGCAAGCTATAAAAAATGAAATTATAAGTGAATATGGAGATTCTTATTCCAAGCCTCGAAATTTTTCAAGTAAATCAAAGGGTGCACAGGAGGCACATGAAGCTATTCGTCCAACCTACATAAACAATAGAGTTGCAAGTGAGGATGTCAGTCAGCAAAAGTTATATGAATTGATATGGAAGAGAACAGTAGCTTCTCAAATGTCTAATGCCCAGTTAGAGAGAACAACTGTCAAAATAAATCAATCTACTGGCGATAGGAATTTTATTGCTAAGGGAGAAGTAATTGTTTTTGACGGATTTTTAAAAGTTTACTTAGAGGGTACAGATGAGGAAGGTGAAGAATTTGAAGGGGGAATGCTTCCAAAATTATCTGTAGGTGAAGTTCTTAATTATGAACAAATTAGTTCTAGGGAACGCTTCACAAAAGCACCTGCTCGATTTACAGAAGCTAGTTTGGTAAAAAAACTTGAAGAGCTAGGAATAGGAAGGCCTTCAACTTATGCCCCAACCATTTCAACAGTTTTGCGAAGAGGTTATGTAGAAAAAGGAGATGGTGAAGGTGAGCTTCGATCTTATCATTACATTCAATTATCTAATAAAGAAGTTATTACAAAAATATTGGAAGAGAAAGCTGGTTCCAAGAAAGGAAAACTTTGTCCTACTGATATTGGTATGGTAGTTAATGATTTTTTAGTTTCTAATTTTGATTCCATTTTGGATTTTCATTTTACAGCAAATGTTGAGCTAGAGTTTGATCAAATTGCTTCTGGAAGTAAGTCTTGGAACGATATGCTTGAAAATTTTTATGGTGATTTTCATGCAAAGGTGGAGGATGTCAAAGAAAATTCAGATCGTGCCATAGGGCAACGTCTTTTGGGTGTGGATCCAAAAACGGGATTAAATCTTTATGTTCGTATTGGTAGATATGGACCTATGGCTCAATTAGGGGAAGTTACAGAGGAAGAAAAACCAAAATTTGCTAGCCTGAGAAAGGGACAATCTATTGAGTCTATTTCATTAGAAGAAGCTATTGATTTATTTAAGCTCCCTCGACAATTAGGGACTTATGAAGATAAAGTAGTTACAGTTGCTATAGGAAGATTTGGGCCTTATGTTCGGCATGATGGTGTGTTTGTTTCTTTAGGGGAATATGACCCCATGACAATTGAATTGGATGCTTGTATACAACTTATTGAGATGAAACGTAAGTCAGATGCTGAAAAGCATATTCATACTTTCGATAAAGAAGAACCAGTAATTCAGGTGCTTCATGGAAGGTGGGGGCCATACATTAAAATGGAGAAAAAAAATTATAAGATTCCTAAAGATGTAGATGCTGAAAGTTTAGATAGAATTAGTTGTGAGGAAATCATTAAAAATCAGCCAAAAAAAACAAAAGGAAGAGCAAAATCGAAGAAAAAATTGACTTAATATTTTGATATATCTTATTATGATTAAGATTTATTGTTTTAATTAAATAGTTTCGATATTGATTTTCTATATTTAGCTATGGACTTACATCAATATTTTGCCCCATATGTTTTTGATGGTAAAACATCTTCTCACAATGATTTATTAAGTAGTTTTGTTTCATTTTTCGATAAAAATAATAAAGACGATATATACTCCTATGACATATTTATATTTGGGGTTCCTGAGGGTCGTTTGTCTATTCTAAATGAAACGTGTGCTTTTGCACCAGATGAAATAAGGAGTTCTTTATATACTTTATATAAAGGAGGTTGGAGTAAAAAAGTAATAGATTTAGGAAATCTGATGCTTGGTGATACCATTCAAGACACCTATATCATATTAGAGAAGCTGACAGCTCATTTTATTGAAAAAGGAAAGATAATGATAGTCTTAGGTGGTGGTCATGATTTAATTACACCTATCTATAAAGGTTATTGTGCAAATAGAAATCCTCTTTATTTTGCATCAGCAGATGCGTGTTTAGATTTTCAAGATAATAGTAACTTCCATTCAAGATCTTTTTTGTCTGAGCTAATTAATTCTAAAGAGGGAATGTTGTCTAAATATTGTCTTTTGGGATATCAAACTTATCTGTGCTCTCAGCAAGAGCTTAAATTAATCGAGCAAATGGACTTTAATTTAATTAGATTAGGAGAGCTCAATCAAGATTTAAAGGAAATGGAACCTTACCTTAGGGAAATTGATCATCTAAGTATTGATTTAGCTGTGTTGAAATCATCAGAAGCCCCAGCAACTAATTATTCATCCCCAAATGGGATTACCGCAGAGTCTTTATGTGTTTTATTGCGTTATGCTGGTTTAAGTTCGCGCATAACGAGTATCTTATTATCAGAGCTTAATCCTCGTTTAGATAGAAATAGTCAGAGTGCAAAAGTATATGCTCAGGCAATTTGGTATTTTATTGATGGTTGTCATCATAGAGTTTATGACTTACCTAGTAGTTTAGAATCTGAATTTAAAAAGTTTTACGTGGATTCAGAGTTGTCGGATCTGGTTTTCTATAAATGTATTAACACAGAAAGGTGGTGGGTTGATATTCCGAGTAGTTTTAAAAACAAGGATAAATCATTTTTGCCATGTTCCTATTCAGATTATAAGAAAGCATTGCATGGAGAGATGTCTGATAGAATATTAAAATATACTATGTTTTAGTTTTTGGTATGACATTTGTTTATGGTAAAGGCTGAAATAAAATTTCCACAAAGGTTATCGAAATAAAACACATGATTTTTGATTTTTTTTTTATCTTTAGCCTCCCAATTAAAAAGTGCAAAGAACTTATATGCATTTTATGAAGAAGGTTTTAGGACTATTTTTCGTCTTATTGAGTGGGGTTATGCATGCGCAACAAGACCCCCAATATTCGTTAAATATGTTTAACATATATTCAGTAAATCCGGCTTTTTCGGGTTCTTACGATCAATTTAAGGCCTTGGCAATTCATAGGAGCCAATGGACAGGATTTGATGGTGGTGCCCCGGAGACGCAACATGTTAGTATTGAAGCTCCTGTTTATTTTCTTCATGGTGGAGCCGGTATTAGTATGGTGAATGATAAAATAGGAAATGAATACACTCGGACTGTTAGTTTGTCTTATGCTTATCAGACAAAACTTACAAAAAAGTCTGAGTTAGGTGTTGGGTTGAGCATTGGATTTATGGATGTAGGTTTTGAAGGAGATTGGTTGGCACCAGATGGCTCATCTGCTGAAGGAGATCCAGCAGTTCCATCTATAGGTTCTAACGATATGGTTCCTGATTTGGGTTTAGGATTATATTATAGAATGAAATCTTTTTATGCAGGATATTCTGTAACGCATTTAAATCAACCTACAGCTGTTTATGAAGATGATACGCGTGATTTTGAATTTAAGAGACATCATTATGTAACTTTGGGATGGAAGCATCAAGTTTCGGCAGAATTGGAACTTACTCCGTCTTTATATTTTAAAACAGATCAAGTTTCATCTCAAATGGATTTCAATATTAATTTTAATTATGGAAATCACGTTTGGGGAGGAATGACGTATAGATTGGACGATGCAGTAGTTGTAATTGCTGGTTATGATATTAATGAGAATCTAAAGTTTGGTTATGCTTATGATATAACTACTTCAGATTTAAAATCTGAGTCTAGTGGCTCTCATGAAATATTGTTGCGTTATGCCTTTAAAATGCGTCGTCCTGGTAAATTGCCGACTCATTATAGAAATATTCGCTATAATTAATAGAGCAACTTACATTGTAAAATTATTAGGAAAAAAATGAAAATGAGAAAGATACTTTTATTTGGAGTTATTACCGCAAGCATATTTAGCAGTTGTGGAACTTCATCAAGAGGAGAACTAGTAGGGGTTCAAGAACTAACTGAATTTTATCCTTCTGATCCTTATGGAATGGTACACATTCCTAAAGGTACATTTACGATGGGTGCAAATGATGGTGATGTACCTTATGCTCATACAACTCCAAAAAAAATGGTTACGATGCATTCGTTTTTTATGGATCAAACTGAAATTACAAATAATGAGTACCGTCAGTTTGTTCATTGGGTAAGAGATTCTATTGCTAGAACTCTTTTAGCTGAATCCATGATTGAGGGATATGAGTATATTGAAGAAACACCAGATGGAGAGTTTTTAGACAACCCTTATCTTAATTGGGATGTTAATATTGATTGGAGTAATGATAATGAAGAGATAGCAATTGCACTTGAGGAAATGTATTATTCACCAGAGGAACAAATTATGGGGCTTAAGGAGTATGATTCTCGTTCATGGTCTTATAAATATGCATGGGTTGATAAAACAGCTGCTGCTAGTTCTTTAAATAGATTTGACGCCGAGACTGGAACTTATAGAGAGGGATATTCTCGTCAAGATTTAGTTTTTGAAGCTGAGGTTCTAGTTTACCCCGATACCATGGTTTGGATGCGAGACTTTTCATACACGTTTAATGAACCTATGTTTGATTCATATTTTTGGCACCCTGGATATGGAGAGTATCCTGTTGTCGGTGTTAATTGGGATCAAGCCAATGCTTTTTGTAATTGGAGAACAGATTTACGTCAAAAGGAGTTAACATCCTACCAAATACAATATGAAACAAAATTCCGTCTTCCAACTGAGGTAGAATGGGAGTATGCTGCTCGTGGAAATAAGGAACATTCTATTTATCCTTGGGGAGGTCCTTATTCTCGCAATAGCAAAGGATGTTTCTTAGCAAACTTTAAGCCTGTAAGAGGTAATTATATTGCAGATGGTTATGCTTATACAGCACCTTCAATTTCTTATTGGGCTAATGACTATGGTTTGTATAATATGTCAGGAAATGTATCGGAGTGGACTTCAACACCTTTTGAACCCACAGCTTCTATGTTTGTCTCTGATATGAATCCTTTTTATACTTATGATGCAGATGATTCTGATCATCCAATGTTAAAAAGAAAAGTTATTAAGGGTGGTTCATGGAAGGATGTGGGTGTATTTTTACAAGTGGCATCTAAAGATTATGAGTACCAAGACACGTCAAAGTCTTATATCGGATTCCGGTGTGTAAAAACATATTCAGGAATTGAAAAAGTTGACTTTGGATATTAATTATTGAATATAAAATAAGAAAGATTATGTTTAGTTTTTTTGAGAGTAAAACAGGGAAAAATATTATGTCTAAACTTTACGGTTGGGGAGCCTCAGTTGTAATTTTAGGAGCTATGTTTAAGATTTTACACTGGGATGGTGCAGATTTAATGCTTACAATTGGCCTTACTACAGAAGCAGTTATCTTTTTTATATCAGGTTTTGAAAAGCCTCCTGTTGAGTATGATTGGTCTGTAGTATATCCAGAGTTACAAGGTTCAGATAAAGAGAGACCTGTTAGAGAACTTGATCAGATGCTCGTTAAAGCGAAAGTAGATTCAGAATTAATTCAAAGTTTAGGGGAAGGTTTGAGAAAAGTAAACCAAGCTGCTAATGGTATAGGATCAGTTGCCGATATTGCTGATAGCACGAATGAGTATAGCTCTCAAGTGTCATCTGCTGCAAAAAATTTAGAAAGTATTAATGCTCTCTATGAAGCACAAATACAATCTTCTACTGATCAGACTGAAGCTGCTCGTTTGATGGCCCAAAATATGGTTTCTTCAGCAAATGATGCTCAGCAAATGCAACAAGAATTAGCTGCCTTAAGTAAGAATTTAAATGCGCTTAATGGTGTTTATGGAAATATGCTTAGCGCAATGAACATAAACAAATAATTTCTTAATCAACTACAAAAAAAGAGTGTAATGGCTTCAGGAAAAATTTCACCAAGGCAAAAAATGATCAACATGATGTATCTCGTGTTGACAGCTTTGTTGGCTTTGAATATTTCTAAAGATATGTTGAAAGCCTTTGCTAAGGTTAATAATTCATTGATATCTAATTTATCTAATATTAAAGATCAGTCTGACGTTCTTTATTCTAATTTTAAAGAAAGTGCAGAAAATTCTCCTTTAAAAGTTGGTGTTCAGTATGAAGTTGCTACTATGGTTGCAAAAGAAGCTGAAGAGTTTAGAACTTATGTTCAGGAACTCAATGATATGTTAATTACATCAACTGGCGGTTATAAAGAAGATGGTTTGGAATTGAAGGGAGCAGATAATAAGTCTAAAGTTTCAAACATCATGTTAATGAAACCTGATTTAAAAGGAGAAGAATTTAAGTTAAAATTAAATGCTTACAAGGATTTTTTATTTGGCTTAGAAGTTGTTCAAAGTGATGATGAGTTAAAAAATATTATTTCATCTAGTTTTAATACAGATGATATGTTGAAGGATGATATCATGGTTTCATGGGAGATGGGTACTTTTAATAATGTTCCTTTAATTGCTGTACTTACTTTTTTATCACAATATCAAGTTGATGCATCTTCTGTGGAATCTAAAATCGTTGAAAACTTATATGCAAGTGTTTCAGCTGATGATATGAAGTTCTCTTCAGTTCAAGCACAGGTTATCTCTCCTAAAAATTATGTTATGGAAGGTGATAGTTTTAAAGCCAGCATTTCAATTGCGGCTTTTGATAGCACTCAAAGTCCTACCATTATAGTTACAGATGTTTTTATTGGAGATACTCTTCCAGATTATACTTTAGCAGATACTCTTCCTGTTGCACTAAATGGGAAAGGAATGTATAGCATACCAGCTGCTGGTATTGGAACTCAAAAGCGCGCTGCTAAGATACTTTTAACTACAGAAACAGGTGTTAAAGAATATGAAGAGATTTTCGAGTATCAAGTAGCAAAACCTATGGCCGTTGTTTCTCCTACTAAAATGAATGTGTTTTATAGAGGAGTTCCTAATCCTATCGATGTATCTGTTCCAGGGTTTTCACCTGAAGATCTAGAAGTTTCTGGTAGTGGTATTAGTTTGAAAAGAATTAAACCAGGACAATTTGAAGCAACGGTAAGAGATAATGCTAAGGGGGATGCTAAGGTTACTGTAAAGGCAAATGGAAGAACAATTGGAAAGCCCATAGAATTTAGATTAAAGAGAATACCATCACCTACAGCAAGTATAAACGGGAAAACTCAAGGAACGATGTCTAGAGGTAAATTGAGTAAAGCTCAAGGAATTGCTGCAAGTCTTACTAATTTTCCATTTGATTTGAAGTATACAGTTACCTCGTTTGATGTTCGTTTAAAAGATGGGGAATACACAAAAACAATTAAGGTAAAAGGAAATAAATTTAAGGCTGATGTAAAAGAAAAGATATTGAAGCTTAAGCCTGGTTCAGATATTTCATTTACTAATATTAAAGCGCAAGGTCCAGATGGCCGAAAGCAATGTGGCGCAATAGTTTTAACAGTACAATAATTTAAAGAAGTGGTCATGAAAATTTTACAGATTGTCTTAACAGGAATATTTTTAGTATCCAGTTCTGTGCTCTTTGCTCAGAATGATGTTATGGAATACAATTCTAATCCTACTCCTTATGATGGACACGCATTTGTAACACATCACGATTATCAAAATAGAGTTTTGGATTATTCTTTTGTTCGAGAAGATGATGTTCTTTGGTCTAAGACATATATTCAGCGAATTGATTTAAGACAAAGAAAAAATCATCCGTTATATTTCCCGCAATACCCAGTAAAATTAGGTTCAGGTCAAGTTCGTTGTAATTTAGCGGATAATTTATTGAAAGCAATTATGGAAGATGGATCTATCAAAGCATATGAGAATGAATACTTTGATGAAGAAAAGACTATAGCAGAAATCCAAAAGCAATTATTTTCAATTACAGAAGATGAATATGAAGATCTTGATACTGGAGAGCTAATTAAAGAATTAGACACTGTAAAAGTAGAGAGTAAAGACATCAAAGAGTTGTTAATTGTCGAAGATCGTTTTTTTGATAAAAAAAGATCTGTTATGGATGTTCGTATCCTTGGGATCTGCCCTGTTGCTGAGATCATGAATAATGATACTTATGAAATGGAAAAAGTAAAATTATTTTGGGTTTGGTTTCCAGAAGCTCGTCAAGTTTTAGCTAATGCTACTGTTTATAACGTAAATAATAGTATGGAAAGACTTACCTATGATGAGTTCTTTCAAAAGAGAATGTTTGCTTCTGTTATTACTAAGGAATCAAATTTATATGACAGAGAAATATATGAATACAAGAAAGATCGCATGCATCAGCTTCTTGAAGCTGATCGAATTAAGAACGATATTCGTAATATGGAAAGTGATCTTTGGGAATATTAGAAACTTATCTCAAAATATAATATAAAGCTCCCAAAGGGAGCTTTTTTCATATGAAGAAGTTTGATTATATTATTGTTGGACAAGGTTTGGCAGGGTCTGTCCTTTCTTTTCATCTAGGACGACTTGGTAAGAGGGTTTTAGTTATTGATAAATGTCGAATGAAAACATCTTCTAAAATCGCTTTGGGAGTATACAATCCCATGGTTTTGAAACGATTTACTCCTTGTTGGAATGTAGAAAAACAATTGGAAGCTTTATATATATTTCTGGATGATTTTGAACGAGAGTTTCTAGAAAAGATTCATCATCCAATAAAACTATGGAGAAAATTTCATTCTATTCAAGAGCAAAATATGTGGCTTGAAAAATCAGATCATAAAAGGCTTAAGCCTTTTATGAAGTCAGCATTTATTAAAAATCCATATAAAAAAGTCATTGCAACTTATGGATATGGTGAAGTTACAAATTCTGGTCGAGTTGAGATTCCAAAATTAATTGGACTCATGAAACAAAAATTAGAAAGTGAATCTTGTTTTTTAGATGAAGAATTTGATTACAGTGTCTTAAAAATTAATAAAGATCAAATTGCATATAAAAATATATTAGCTGATAAAATTGTTTTTTGTGAAGGTCATAGATTAACAAAAAACCCCTTTTTTAATTACTTGCCATTATTGAGAACCAAAGGAGAGTTGATTACAGTAAAGTTAAAAGGATTAAAAGTAAATGAATTATTAAAAAGTAGTATATCGATTCTTCCATTAGGTGATGATGTGTATAAAGTAGGTGCTACTTTTAATTGGAAAGATAAAGATGAATTATGTACAGATAAAGGAAAAGATCAGCTTCTAGATAAACTAAAGGAATTTGTCAATATACAACCACAGATAGTAAAACATGAGGCTGGATTAAGACCAACAGTAAAGGACAGAAAATCTCTACTTGGTAATCATCCTAAACACAAAAATGTTTTTTTGTTTAATGGTTTAGGAACACGTGGATTATTAATTTCTCCCTATTTATCTTTACAGCTTATAGATTTCATGGAGCAAGGAATTTCTTTAGATCCTGAAGTAAATATTAAACGTTATCAAAATTAACCAACATGTTAGCAATACAAGATATTAGTGTTCAGTTTGGTGGAAGAGTTTTGCTTGCTGACATGAATTTTATGGTAAATAAAGGGGATCGTATTGGTCTTGTGGGGAAAAATGGAGCAGGAAAGTCAACCTTGCTAAAGATAATTCATACGTTGCAGGGATACAGTTCAGGCTCTGTAAATATTCAAAAAGGGAAGCAAACAGGTTATTTATCACAGGATATAGATTTTGACCAAGGCAATACCGTTTTGGAGGAAGCAGAAAAAGCATTTGTTCGAATTAAACAAGTACAATGTGATTTAAAAAGAATCCATCGGCAATTAGAAGTTCGTAAAGATTATGAGTCTAATGAGTACTTAGAACTTATTAATAAAAGCAGTGAATATGAACATGAATTGAATTTAATTGGAGGGTATTCATTTCAGGCAAAAATTGAAAAAGTACTTTTTGGTTTGGGATTCAGCTCTAAAGATATTCCAAAGCTTACCGATACTTTTAGTGGTGGTTGGCGTATGCGAATTGAACTGGCAAAGGTATTGTTAAGTAATCCTGATATTTTATTATTAGATGAGCCCACAAACCATCTAGATATCGAGTCTATCATTTGGCTTGAAAATTTTTTAAAGTCTTATTCTGGTGCTGTTATTTTAGTTTCACATGATCGAACATTTTTAGATCAAGTAACCAATAGAACGATAGAGATTACAAACGCTAGAGTGTTTGATTATAAAGTGCCTTATTCCAAATATTTATTATTACGAGAAGAACGTATAGAACAACAAAGAGCAGTAAAAAAAAATCAGGACAAAGAAATTAAACATACAGAAGAGCTTATTGATAAATTTAGATATAAAGCAAGTAAAGCTGCTTTTGCACAAAGTTTAATTAAGAAACTTGATCGAATGGATCGGGTAGAGGTAGATAATACATCACAAAAAAAGATGCATTTTTCATTTCCAGAGTCTGAATCTTCTGGAAAGATTGTTTTGGAAATAGAACAATTGTCAAAATCTTATGATTCAAAAAAGATAATACATGAATTAGATTTACAAGTGGATAGAGGGGATCGTTTGGCATTTGTAGGGCAAAATGGTCAGGGAAAAACAACCTTAATTAAATGTTTTGCTGGAATTGAATCTTATGAGGGCAATATTAAGATGGGTTATAAAGTAAATACAAGTTATTTTGCGCAAAACCAAGCAGAATTATTGGACCCAGAAAAAAGAGTAATTGATTTGATTGAAGATTCTGCTACTGATGCTTTAAGACCTAAAGCTAGAGATCTTTTAGGTTCATTTTTATTTAGTGGAGATGATGTTGATAAAAAGGTGAAGGTTTTATCTGGTGGTGAGCGAACACGCTTGGCATTATGTAAAATGTTATTGCAGCCCTCTAATTTCTTAATTCTTGATGAGCCTACAAATCATTTGGATATTGTATCAAAACAGGTATTAAAAAATGCTATTAAATCCTATAAGGGTACTATTGTAATTGTTTCTCACGACAGGGATTTTTTATCTGGAATTGCCAATAAAATTATAGAATTTAAAGATGGGAAGATTAAAACTCATTTAGTAGACATTAATGAATATCTTAAGCTTAGAGATGCAGTATCAATGCGAGAGATTGAAAAAAAATCTTCTAAAGCCTTAAATCCTGTTCCGTTGGAACTTAAAAAGGAAGATCGAAAGTCTCTTGAAAAACAAATAAAAAAAGCAAATAATTCTATCTCTAAATACGAACATAAAATCAATGTTTTAGAAAAGTATATTTCAGCATGTGATAAAGATTTAAGTAATCCTACTAAAAGTAAAACACTACTTTCGGATTCTAATTTCTTTAGTAAATACCAAAAGTCAAAAGAAGAGCTAAATATGCTAATGGATGAATGGGAAAAATGTCAGATTCTCTTGAATGATTTATTGGCAAAAAGATCTTAATATTTGATTATTTTTTTAAAAGAATTTCCAGTTTCAGTATTTAATTTAAGGATGTAGTTTCCTGGATTGAATTCAGACACATTAATATTCATTTTATTTGTTTGAACATCATGATTTGTGTAAACCCTCATGCCAATTATATCTATTATTTCAATAGACTTAATTTTTAGAGCATGATCTATTTCTAAAAATAGTTCTTGGTTCATAGGATTAGGGAAAGCTTTTATGATTTTGGAAGTCTCATCTATAGAAACATTTGTTACGGTGTATGAAACTTCTTG
>MDTB01190797.1_pt1 | contig 19091 bp, 16 predicted proteins | sample 811161 | NCBI WGS metagenome assembly MDTB01 (sample SAMN05326650, study PRJNA326480) | marine metagenome | isolation source: seawater | place: Mediterranean Sea | collected 2009
AATCTTGCCAAACCAGCTACACAAAAACGTAACATTAGAACCGTTAGCGGGGCTAGTGCGTTTCGTCCACAAATTGTCCCGCCAGGTCAAAATTGCACTTCTCATAACTAAACATGTTTGTCGCCGGCCACGGCTCCGCGTCCACCTAGACGTTACCTTCTTGCCGCTTTGCCCAGGCGGAGTTCAACTTAGTGCATGAGATTGAACATCTTGCGGCGGTACTTTCCTGCCAGTTCATTGCCTTTACCCAACACCTCAAATATTCGAATCATGGTCAGTCGACCAATGTCATCGCGAAATGCTCGATCCGCTTGCAGAATGTCCAGGCTAACCAGCAGCGCTTGTTCATATAATTCTTGCGCTATGTAGCGCACTGCGAGCTGATATTTAAGCTCTAGGTCTGTTGCGTCTTCGTCCGCTGCGGCGAGCAGGGGTTGCAACTCGGGCATGGCCGCCGCTTCTTCTAAGAACTCGAGTCGCGTCTGCGGTCGCTGCCGGTCCGCGGTATCGTCTTTAATGCTGGCCAATACCGTGCGTGCGTCGTCTAGATCACCCTTGCGCACCAAAACATCTGCCAAATCAACGCGCAGGGTTTGGTTATTTGGTTCCTCCTCGATTGCTGCCTGCAGCAGCTTAACCGCGGTTTCAAAGTCTTTGCTCTGCAACACTTGCTGCAAATCACCAGCGATCGCATCGTCTAAAGACTGAGTATGTTGATCTAGCATGCTACGCAGCTGTTGTTCGTCTGCAGGACCATCTAACTGATCAACGATCTGGCCCTTGTGCACAACTCGTATGCACGGCAACCCGGGTACCTGCAAGCGCTGAGCGAGATTTTGATCTAACGCCACGTCTGACAAAGCTAACGCAAACTTCCCAGCATACTGGCCGAGCATTTGCTCTAACTGATCTTTCGTTTGTACCGATGGCGGTACTTGCTCCGCCCAAAACAGTACAACAACTGGCATGGATTGAGAGCGATCCACTACCTCGGCTTGGAAGGTTTCAATGGTGACGTTTATGGCGGTCGGTGTTTGCATCGTCTGTTATCGATCCTAATGGTTCTGACTGGGGTAAAAATCCGCGTGATGTTACATCACCTTATCAAAGGAAATTTGTCGAGTAATAGGTCGCTCGCCGACCCAGTCGAAACCATCGACTTGGTTGGCAATACCAAAGCTTGCAACGATATCACTTAGGCCGGCAAACGCCGCCTCTACGCGACCTAGATCGTTATTTTGTTCACTGATGTGACCAATCATCACGTGCAGCCCAGGATGTGCGACGCGTTGCAACAACTGGGCTGCTTGTTCATTGGACAAATGGCCGTGATCCGCCGCAACGCGCCGTTTCAACGCGGGCGGATAATTCCCTTGCATGAGCATTGTGCGGTCGTGATTGGCCTCTAACAGTAAGTGAGTGCATTCGCTAAATTGCTTAACGACATGTTCTGTTACCGAGCCTAAGTCAGACAGCACCCCAATTTTTACGTCGTCCTGGCGCATGATAAATTGTGTGGGTTCCCTCGAATCGTGTGGAACGCAAACCGGGTCGATCGTGACGCCATGGACTTCGAAAGGCACATCACCATCGAAAGCCTGGCAATTAAAGCCTTCGGGCGCGCGGCTCAAGGTACCGTGGGACGCGTAAACGGGTAGCCGATAACGGTGAGCCAGAGCGGCTACTCCAGCAATATGATCGCTGTGTTCATGGCTCACCAAAATCGCTGTGATATCACCGGCACTGACCTGCAGCCGTGCAAGCCGCCGTTCGGTTTGTTTTAGGTTAAACCCGCAGTCGACCAAGAATAGCGCCTCTCCGATGGCGACTAACGTGCCATTGCCGCGACTGCCGCTGCCTAGCGAAGCAAAACCCATTAAGCCGCGTATTCCCTAATCAAGACCAAGATCTGTTGCGCCAGATCGTTATCGGCCAACGGTTGATCGCCGTCTAAAACCAGCACGTCAAACACTTCTGGCTCAGCGCTTTCGTACATTTTCAGCGTAACGTTTACCGCATTCGAGCTGGCTCCGCATGAAAACGTCAGGCGGCACAGTAGGCCACCTCCAGCATCATTACCAAATAGCTCACGCGGAATAGCCACCGCAACAGTAGCATTGTCAGAGTCCTGTTCGACCACGCTGACCTCTACCACTTCGGCATTGCGCAGAGATTGGCCTAGCGTTGCCCAAGCTCGCCCACGATCCAAGAACAGACGCAACACGGGCTGGCCTTGGGTATTACGAGTAAGCTCTGTTTTTGCGCCACTGCCTATTTCCAGCGCGACCCTCGACACTGTACTTTCTGCCACTCGCGCCGCGATGTACGCACCGATTTCGGACAACATTTTCGATTCGGCAGCAGATGAATGCGACTTCAGCCCTACCAACAAAGATGTATCGTCCGCCGCCGGCGTATCTTGCTGATCATTCTCGTGGCGAATGTGTACTTCTGTCGCCGTCGGCTGCAATCCCTGCTCTACCCGTATGAGCAACCGATCTTTACCCGCTAGCACCGCGTCCTCTTGTTTGGCCTCAACTAAAGAACTGCGCACAATGTCCCGATAACCCTCTGCGTCCAACGCCAACCAGACTGTGTTCAACCGGCCTTGCTCGGTGTCCTCGTACGCAAAGCCAATACCGTTGTCGGCGAAAAACTGCTTTAACTTGGGCCACGCGGTTGTCGGTGCTTCTGGCACTGCCAGCCATGCCCGCCCGCCTAATCGCTGTAACCGCACCTGGTTGCGCGTGTCGTTGGCATACAGCGCGTCAGGCAGCGGCGGTTTTTTGGGGTAAAACGACGGATTCGGTTGTTGCGGAATTTGCGGCACGGGGAACGGATCGAGATCCGGCCGCAGCGCCACATCTGCAGGCAGCCGCAACTTAGGTTCGGGCTGTGCTTGCAAGTAATCGTTGGGGTCTTTTTCGGCAGGCTTCGCGCTTCCGAACCAGCCACAGCCAGTCACTAAGATGCTGAGCACTACTGCACCTATTAATTGACTCGCCAGCTTGGTAGTACCACTCATGAATGCGCTCCTACTTGAGCAATGCGTTGACGCACCGTCTCGTGATGTTGTTCGCTCAACGGAATCAACGGTAGTCGAATGCCGCCTTCTATACGACCGAGATCAGCAAGCGCCCACTTGGTCGGCGTCGGCGAGGATTCAACGAACAGAATCTCATGCACAGGCTGCAACCGCGCATCGATTTGCGTTGCCCCTGCTGTATCACCATTAAGAAAACGGCTACAAAAATCGGCCATTAAGGTCGGCAGCACATTCGCGGTCACAGAAATTGTGCCACTAGCTCCTAACTCCAACATCTGTAGGGTTTGTGCGTCTTCGCCAGAAAGCACAAAAAAGTCCTCGGCGACCGCGCTTTTTATCGCGGCAACTCGAGTTGCATCTCCGCAGGCCTCTTTAACGCCAACAATTCCTTCGATCTTGGAGAGACGTGCAATGGTTTCCGCCTGCATATCGCAGCCGGTTCTTGGCGGCACGTTGTAGAGGACGATTGGCACTGTTGTAGCCTCAGCAATGGCCTTGTAATGCTGATACAGGCCTTCTTGGGTTGGCCGATTGTAGTAGGGTGTGACCAACAAGCAGGCGTCAGCACCGAGCCGCTGGGCTTCTAGAGTCTGATGCAGCGCCTCTTCTGTGGCATTACTGCCGGTACCCGCTATCACCGGCACCCGCCCCGCCACTACGTCAATCGTGCGCTTAATAACCTGTAAATGTTCATCCGTAGACAACGTCGCGCTTTCACCCGTAGTGCCCATGGGTACTATCCCATGGGTGCCGCTCTCGATATGCCATTCAATGAGGCGATCCAGAGCCTCCCAATCGACCGAACCATCGAGATGCATAGGCGTTACCAGCGCCACAATGCTGCCTTTCAACATGCCAAATGCCTTAGTTGATTTGGAAGCGCGAGATGGTACGCAGGCTCAACACGGCTCACAAGCCTAGTTAGACGTTTACCGAGAGAGACCGTTCGACGATGAACAGCAAGTGTCGCGTATGCGCCTTGGTCGCGGCATTGCCACGCCGCTTGGCCTTTAAGCGCTTCTCTATACCTTCTAATTGCGCAAGTACCGCCGATCTGGCCACGTGAGAAAATCTTTTGGCGTCTTTACCTTGCCAAATTGCAGCCAAACGCTGTGTGTATTCAATCTGCAAGTTCTGCCTAGCACTGTTTACGTTACCTCGCATGTCAGCGTCGAATACTGCGTCGGTGAGATCGCCGAGCATTTGCTCAAGCGCGTAGCTGTTGCCGTAAAGCTGCGAATCGTTAATGCGTTGCAAAGTTTGCGGGTGCAGTAAGTGATCGAGCACGCGCTTTTGCACCGACAACATCATCTTGTGCAATTTAGGGTCTTCAGACTCGTCGTAAAAATCAAACCCCCGACGCTGACGCTGCAAATGACTGAACAGATCGGCAGCATCGCCCAACGCATCTGGGGCAAACAGATAATTGCCGAGCACTGTCATGGCGCGTTTTTGCTCTGTCGCGGCTACTGCACGATAGGGCGGGGTCTCCGAGGCACCAGGCGACGCTCGGTTAATATGTACTCCGCCAACATACCGAGACACCACACCCCCAGAGCGAGATAACTGGTTCATCAGCAGAGCATAGCTGTTGTAAAGCTCCTGGAACGTCTCGCCTTGGTAACTTTCAAGTAGCTCCGAGCGGATAGAGCGCACCAGTTTAAGGCGCTCTTCGGCATAACCAATGGCGTCACCGCTGTGGTCATAAATGTTGATGTGTGGGTCAATGCCGCGGCCTGGCCTGCGCATATCATCGGCGTCATTACCGTAGGCTAATTCTGGCTCGGTCGAACGCGCCAACAATGCCTGCAAGCGCTGCTGCTCAGCACTGTCATCGTCCAGCGCCGGCGCGTATCCGTATTCGATGGCCCACAGGTCGTATAATCCCGGACGGTTCTGATAGAACGGCGTTTGCGGCTTACCCTTTGGTGCAACGTTTACCGCCTCGTAGTCCATTACTGAGCCAGACAAGCCTTTTGCGGCAACGGCAACCGCATCGAAAACGTCAGGCTGCAACTGGCTGGCACGCATGTTATGCGTTAACCCCAAGGTATGACCAATCTCATGCAAGATCAGCATGTACATACTGTCTTTGATCAATTGCTCGCGCAGTGCGTCGTCTAAGCCATTTACCGCCAACGCTTGCGCCGCAAACAACTGATCCATTTGCATCTGCGCACCAAGGTCGCAATGCCGCAAGAAGCGACTCGGCTCAGCCGCTGCGGGCTGCAATACCTCTTTAACACGCAAGCGGTTGGTCAAAAAGCTGAATTCCAACATGATATCGGCGCCAATAATTTGCCCCGTACGCGGATTTGTGAACGACGGTCCATAGCCACCAAAGGGCGGGTTCGGCGAGGAAGTCCAGCGTAAGACGTTGTAACGAATATCGCCGGCGTCCCATTCAGCGTCGTCAGGTTGTTGCTTAACAACAATTGCGTTAGAAAAGCCCGCCTTCTCGAATGCGACGTTCCAACTCAGGGCCGCCGCTTCGATCATGTCGCGATATTCATAGGGCGTGGTGTTTTCTATCCACCACGTGATCGGCTCCACTGGATCGGACAATTCCTTTGAGGGGTCTTGTTTGACCAGATGCCAACGATTAATCATGTCGCGATAAGGGGCGACATCCCGACTGGTTAGGTCGGTAACCCGATCGGTGAAATAACCAATACGGTAGTCAGCTGCTCTTGGCGTAAAATCACTTTCCGGCATCGCAACCAGGGTGTGCTGTACCCGCACGCTTATGGCTCGACTATCTGTGACGTCTTCATCACCTCGCACCACCGGCGCCGGATTCTCGTACACCATTTCTGTAAGCAGCGAAGTATTTTGCGGGTAATTGTTGACCGCAACGACCTTGGAGCGTGTTTCGCTGAGCTTACCTAGTGCAAACTTTTCACCCGGCTTGGTCTTAGGGTCGCTTGAGGGTTTGATCTGCGCCAGTTTTTCTTTTAACAGCACAGCGTCGAGTGCAATCAGGATTTCTTTCTTTTCTTTGTCTTCGGCAACAATTTTTTCCACCGCCAGCACCGCTGGTGGAATGTTCGCCTGACCAGACCTCTGCAGCGGACTTGCGGGGTCGAAGTAAAAGCTGGTGTTGTTTTCAACAAACTCTATGCGGTCAAAGTGTCGGCGCAACAGCAACACTTTATTGTCGCGATATTGGCCACGGAAATGACCGCCAGCGACCACACCATCTTGCGCAACCACTGTATGAATAAACTCCTGTTGCAGCTGATCTTCGCGAATGAGCATGTGCAAACTGCCATCGGCATTGTTGCGAAACAGGGTAAAGAATCCGTCTATTCGCTCACTAGCAGCGGTGAGTTGCTCTATGGTTTTTGCTTCCGTCGGCGCCGGCTCGTCCTTGGCGCAGCCAAATATGACCAAGAACAGCGACGTCAGAGCGATTAGGTAGGTTTTGCGAATCATCATTCTGAACCTTTATTTGAGAGTTGATTGGATGCGGCCGCCAAAGAACGCGGCCAAGCGTTAAAAATTGCTTTAATTAGTGTCGCTAGCGGTATCGCAAAAAAGACGCCCCATATACCCCACAACGAACCAAAAGCGAGGATGGCGACAATGATAGCCACCGGGTGTAAGTCGTTGGCTTCTGAAAATAGTAGCGGTACTAACACGTTGCCATCCAAAAACTGCAACACCCCATAGACCGCCATAACGATGGCTAAATCTGCAGACCAGCCAAACTGCAGAACCGCTACCGCGAAAACAGGCAGGGTAACTACGGCGGCACCAACAAAAGGTATGAGTACCGAAAATCCAACTATCACACTGAGCAAGGCAGCGTAATTTAAGCCTAAGATTATAAATGCAGCGAAAGTCGCGAAGCCGACAATTAGGATCTCTAGCGCTTTGCCACGAACATAATTGCCGAGCTGAGTATTCATTTCAGCGGCTACAGCACTAAGCATTGGACGCTGGGCTGGCAGAATCGCGCGAATGGCGCTGATCAATTGATCTTTGTCTTTGAGCAGAAAAAACACCGTGATTGGTACTAACACCAAATACAGCAGCAATCCAACTAGCGAAAAAACCTGGCTGAATGCAGTCTCTAAAACCACCCCACCGACGTTCGCTAACTCCCCACTGACTTGCTCCAAGGCCGCGGCAATTTGTTCTTGGGTGACGTATTCCGGGAACCTCTGCGACAGATCGTTAACCCCCTCCTGAATGCGTTGTGCGAGACTCGGGAGCACCTGCAACAAACTCTGCAGTTGCCGCCACAACAACGGCACCACTAGTAGGAACAACGCCAGCACACTGCCGAGGAAAACTAAGAACGCGCTATACACCGCTACTAGACGTGGCACGCGCCACTGCTGCAAGCGTGTGACGACGCCTTGCAGCAAAAACGCAATCACTAGTCCCGTGAGCACCGGTGCTAGCGCACCGCCAAGCGTCATCAACAACGCCGTTGCTGCCACCAGCATCACTACCAGATAAATAGCGTCAGGCTGCGAAAAGTAGCGGTTCGCCCATTGATTGATAATGTCGAAGAATTTCATGCTGACGCAGCCCGGTTTTAGCCCTTTTTCTGCAAAACGTAGTGGTAAACATCGCCCTGTTGCCTGGACTCGAGCAAGTGATGCCCGCTCTGCTGAGCGAAAACCTCGAAGTCTCTGACCGAGCCTGGATCGGTAGCCTGCACACGCAACTGTTGCTGCGCCTGCATGTCGTTGAGGGCTTTCTTCGCTTTGAGTAATGGCATCGGGCAATTCAATCCGGTGACATCCAGTTCTATGACCGCCATATCGTTGGCAGTTGCAGCACTATTGGTATTCGTAGACATGGTATTTATACAGCGAGTTTCCAAGCGCGCAATGTACCACAGCAAGGCGCTGCGCTAGCCGAAATTGCGCCCAATACCCAGCGGCCTGCGCTTGGCGTAGTATCCGCTGCATGCGTTATTGCACAAACCATTCAGGCGGTGTTTGTAGGCCACTAGGCAAACTGGCTAGCCTGTTGCTGTGCCTTATTGGCAGCACTGCTGCAGCTCAAGACCTTCCTAGTTTGGGTGATGGCGCTTCACGCATCGTGTCACCACAAATGGAGCGTCGGATTGGTGAGGCGTTCCTGCGCCAACTGCACGCTAACCTACCCATTACTGAAGATGTGTTGGTGCAATACTACGTTGAACAGCACATGCAAAGTCTGGCTCAACACGCGCAAATGCACGAGGCGCTGCAGAGTATTATCGTGGTCGACAATCCGGAAATTAACGCGTTTGCGGCACCCGGCGGGATTGTCGGTATTAATCTCGGCCTGCTGCTTTATGCCCAGGACATTCATGAGTATTCGTCTGTGGTTGCTCATGAATTCGCGCACATTAGCCAGCGCCACTTCGCCCGCGGTATCGAGGAGCGCCAAGCTTCATCGGTGCCGATGTTGGCGTCTATGATCGCAGCGTTACTGGTCGGTGCTGCCGGCGGTGGCGAAGCGGGAATGGCTGCTATGTCTGCGGCACAAGCGGCGGGACAGTCGAACCAACTGCGGTTTAGCCGCGAGCGCGAAAGCGAAGCGGATCGGGTGGGCTTAAATACCATGCGCCGCGCCAATCTTGACCCTAACGCCATGTCTCGCATGTTCGAGCGTATGCAAAATGCCTACCGATTCACCAGTCGACCACCTGAGTTTTTACTGACCCACCCACTGTCCGAAACTCGAATCAGTGACGCGCGCAATCAAGCCCGGGACTTTTTTTCTGACAATCCGCAAAGTAGCAACCGCAACTGGCCAGACCAATTGGAGTACCAACTGGTGCGCTTGCGCGCAAAACAGCACTTTTCGAAAAGTCCGAAGGCGGACGTCTTTGACTATCAAGAGCGATTACAACAAACCCCTGACGACCCGGCACTGCAATACGGCCTAGCATTAGCGCTCGCCAAAACCAATGAGCACGATAGGGCTTTGCAATTGATGCGCGGCCTGGGTGCGAAAATCTCCAGCAGCATATTCTTTAACGCGTCTCTTGCGGAGTTGATGATCGCCGCGCAACAGTTGGATGCCGCACAAACGTTGTTGCAGCAGCAACTAGAAATTTATCCGGACAACTTCCCGCTGACTATGCTGTACGCGCAAGCTTTGATCGCTGACAAGCAATATGTTGCCGCCGAATCAGTATTACAAACCCAGTCGAAGTTTCGCCCCTTGGATACAAATGTTTGGTTCCTACTTGCGGAGACGGCCGGATTGGCCAGCAATATTACCGGCGTACACCTTGCGCGAGCCGAGTACTTCTACTTGCACGGTGCTTTGCATCGCGCGATTCAACATTTGGAGTACGCACAACGCTTGGTACGAAAGTCCAACCCGGTGTTAGAAACTAAGCTAGCTCAGCGCATTCAGGACCTTCGAACCAGCATTCGCATGCAAAATAGCTAGGCCCGGAAGCTAAGCATGCGGTCCAATGGCATTTTCGCCCGCTCAGCGATCGACTGATCAATATGGATTTCGTTTGCGGCCCGATACTTAGCATCGCTGAGTGCCTGACTCAGACACTGCAACTCATTCATCGCCATCCACGGACAGTGCGCGCACGAGCGACAGGTCGCGCCATCACCGGCGGTGGGTGCCTCGATGAACAGTTTGTCTGGGTTCAACTGACGCAATTTATGAAAGATGCCGCGATCCGTCGCGACGATAAATTCTTTGTTCGGTAGCTCGCTGGCGGCTTGAATGATGGCACTTGTCGATCCGACTGCGTCAGCGAGCGCTATAACCCCTTCGGGTGATTCGGGGTGCACAAGCACCGCCGCATCCGGGTACACCCGACGCATATTATCCAGAGCCTCGGTCTTGAATTCCTCATGCACCACGCACGCCCCGCTCCACAGCAGCATGTCCGCGCCGGTCTGCGCTTGGATATAGCGGCCCAAGTGTTGATCGGGCGCCCAGAGAATTTTTTCACCTGCGCGATCCAGAGACGACACAATTTCTAGCGCGCAACTGCTGGTTACAACCCAATCTGCCAAAGCTTTAACTCGAGCCGAGGTATTGGCGTAGACCACTACGGTGCGGTCTTGATGCCGTTGCACAAATTCTGCAAAGGCGTCTGGTGGACACCCAAGATCTAGCGAGCACTCCGCTTGTAATGTCGGCATATACACGCGCTTTTCAGGCGACAAAATCTTTGCGGTCTCGCCCATGAAACGCACACCAGAGACAATCAACGTTTGCGCCGGGTGATCGCGCCCGAACCTCGCCATTTCCAACGAGTCAGCCACACAACCGCCGGTCTCTTCCGCCAATTGCTGAATATCGCCTTCTACATAATAGTGAGCGACCAACACCGCGTTTAGTGCTGCAAGCTGAGATTTGATTTGCGCCTTTAGCTGTTGCCGTTGCGCTTCTGGCAACGTCAGGCTTGGCACTAGAGGCACTTGCTCTGGCGGAAGTGTGTAGTCTGGCAGTGTGTTTTGTTTCATATTGCTGATAGTCGTGCCGATATTCGGCAAATACTAGGGCCATCCACGGGCAATTGCTAACATCAGCTCATCACCCTAAACCTTCCTCACGCATGGATAAGTTATGCCCAAGTCGGTCATCTTTTTAATCTCCGATAGCGCTGCCGACACTGCGTCAAACGACAACCATCTGCGGCTACCTAAGGCCTTTACCGATTGCGGCTGGCAGGTAGCACAGGCCGACCCGCAACGCCTGCGCATTAGCCCTGATGGGTTAAGCATTGACGGTTATCACCTGTCCGACGCCGATCTGGTCTGGTCACTAGGGTTTGGCGCCAGGGCGGGTTTCCTCGATCGTGCGCATCTGTTGAGCCAGCTACCACAGGCACAACTGGTAACGCCTATTGCTGAGCAAGTGCTCGCCCACGGCAAGGCGCAGTGGGCGCAACTGTGCGCCCCGACGTATATCAGCAACGATTCAGCGGAGCTGCAAAGTGTTGCGCAAAACCATGGTGGCGAATGGGTTATCAAGCCCTTGGCCGGTAGCTACGGTCGCGGGGTTCATCATGTTATCCCTAATCATTACTCGGTCATCAACAGCGTCATGGACAGCCAACAAGGCGCCTATTTTGTGTTACAGCGTTTCATTCCAGAAATTGTGCACGGCGAGATTCGCACACTGGTTGCTGGGGGCAAGATCATCGGCAGCTACCGACGCAAGCCCCAACAGGGTATTCGCGCCAATTTAGCGGCAGACGGTCTGGCCTTCGCCGTAGCTGCTGCTGCGGTTAACCAAACATTACTCGACACCGTTATGGATGGTCTGCGCAAACGACGCATCGGCTACGCAGCAATCGATACCGCGGGCAGTTATCTTATGGAGGTGAACCTCGCCAACCCTGGCGGCCTGGGTGCTTTGTCGAGTGTCTACAAACAAGATTTCGGCCCCGCAGTCGTCGCCGCAATAAGTGCGCAGCATGGCCTCTAAGCGGCCTTATGGCGTGCCGCCATCAACACGAATCACCGTACCCGTGGTGAAGCTCGCGGCATCGCTCGCCAGATACAATGCAGCCCCAACAATTTCTTCAGGTTCACCGCCGCGTCCTAGTGCTAGATTTTTCTGCGCATTTTTTTCAAAAGCAGCCATGTCCCATGCCTTTGAGATATCAGTCAAAAAGGGCCCTGCTGCAATGCAATTGACCCGAACCTGTGGACCGTAGGCAAATGCGTAAGAACGGGTAAGTGCATTCAAACCTGCTTTCGCTGCACCATAAGGCTCGGAATTGGGTGATGGGTTCAATGACGCAGTGCTGCTAATGTTAATAATCGCACCACCTGCTCCTGCTGCCATGCGTTCACCGACTAACGCCATCAAGCGAAACGGTCCCTTCAAGTTCACCGCAATTACCTTGTCGAATAATTCTTCAGTGACGTTGGACAATTTGTCATACAACGGCGACATGCCAGCGTTGTTGATCAAGATATCGATATGGCCGAAACGCTCGTAAGCGGCATCAACCAAACCATCGATCTCGCCCCAATGACCTACGTGACAACCAAAGGCCATTGCTTGACGACCCATAGCAGAAATCTCTGCCGCAACCTCCTCACAAGCAGCCGCTTTGCGGCTGGTCACTATTACGTCGGCACCTCGTGCTGCAAGTGCCAATGCCATCGCCTTGCCTAAACCACGGCTGCCACCGGTGACCAATGCCACCTTGCCCGAAAAATTCAATAATTCATCCATCTTTGTTACCCCTGTTGGCTACGCGTGTCGGCAATTTGGCACAAACCTGCCTGGTAGTTCTACCCAATCACAGCTCCTTACACCCACGTGTCGAGCAGCTAATCAAGATGCTATTCTTGCGCGCTGCCGCCACCGTGTCGGTGGCTAATATCGAGCGTAGGAGGTTTTATGGGAATGTTAGATGGAAAGGTAGCGTTGGTAACTGGTGCGGGTGGCGGACTTGGTCGCGCCCACGCGCTGTTGCTAGCACACGAAGGTGCCAAGGTAATCGTCAACGATCTGGGCGGCGCGCGTGATGGTACTGGTGCCAGTAGCTCGATGGCAGACAGCGTGGTAGACGAGATCCGCGCCGCCGGTGGCGAAGCCACCGCCCACTATGGTTCGGTCACCAGCCGCGACGACGCAGAGGGAATGGTGCAATGCGCTGTTGAAACCTACGGCAAGATCGACATCCTAATAGCCAACGCTGGCATTCTACGCGACAAGTCGTTCAAGAATATGGACGACGAGATGTGGGACATCGTCCTCGATGTACACCTACGCGGCACCTACCTCGTTACTAAGGTGGCTTACGACGCCATGCTGGAGCAAGGCACAGGGGGCCGTATCATCATGACCAGTTCGACCTCTGGACTTTTAGGCAATTTTGGCCAAACGAATTACGGCGCTGCAAAAGCAGGCATCGCTGGTTTTATGCGCTGCCTTTGGCTCGAGGGACTGAAGTACGGCATTACCGTTAACGTGCTGGCACCCACCGCGACCTCGCGTTTGACCACAGACATACTGCCTGAGGAAGTACAAGACAGTTTTCCACCCGAGGCTGTCTCACCACCGGTGGTTTGGCTATGTACTGACGAGGCCAAAGACGTCAGCGGCCGGCAATGGCTGGTAGCGGGAAACAATGTATCCATTCTCAGCTGGCAGGTTACGCCAATCGCACAACGCAGCCTCGAGGAAGGCACTTGGGACGTTGCAGACATAGGCGCAAAGATTCTTGCCAGCAAAGACACTTGGCCACCAGTGAACCCGCTACGCGGTAGCTGATGCGGATAAGAGAGCAAGCATTATGAATTTTGGTTTTACCGAAGAACAAAACCTGCTGCGCGACCAAGTCTTGCGCTTTATGCAGGAAACTTGTCCTATGCCGAGAGTGCGCGAGATCAGCAAAACCGCCGGTTTTGACTTGGCCTTGTGGCGTCAGGCCGGGGAACTAGGGTGGTTGGGGCTGATGGTGCCCGAAGCCTATGGCGGCTTAGGATTAAAGTGGATCGACCAAGTGGTTGTTTTAGAAGCCGCGGCAACTGGCTTATGTCCGCTGCCCTTTACTTCCCACGCACTAGCGAGCATCGCTATTTTGACCTGCGCTAGCGAGGAGCAAAAGAGTCGTTGGCTGCCAACAATGGTGAATGGCGAAGTCGCGTGCACGCTGGGCTTGTACGACGAGCCGAATTGGATAGATCCGGCTGCGATTACTGCCACCGCAACGGCCAACGACAAAGGCTATGTGCTGAGCGGCAAGAAACCTTTCGTGAATGACGCCAGCGCCGCGGACTATCTGTTGTTGGCCGTGCAAACTGCTGACGGTTTATCTCTGGTTGCGGTAGGCAAAGAGGAAGTGACCATAACGCCGCAACCAACCATGGACAGCACCAAGCCAATGGCCAGCGTTGACCTTGACGGTGTGCAAGTCACTGCAGAGAGCTTGCTGGCCATGTCAGCAGAACAACTGGCTTATTTCACCGATTGCGGCGCGCTTGCAGTCACCGCCGAGATGGTCGGAGCGGGCGGTGCCATTCTTGATCTCACCGGCAACTACGCCAAACAACGTATTCAGTTTGGTAAGCCTATTGGTCAATACCAAGGTGTTAAGCATCGTTTGGCCGACATGTATGTGGATCTCGAGAGCTATCGCTCGTTGTGCTACTTCGCCGGTTGGTGCGCAGACGACGATCCAGCTGAGTTGCCGCGGGCCGTGTCGTTAGCGAAAGGTTATGCCGCAGATGCCTTTAACCAGATCGGTATCGATGGTGTTGGGCTGCATGGCGCTATTGGCTTCACCGCCGAGTACGATGCGCAACTGTATTTGAAACGATCAAAGTGGGCGCGCCCAATGTTCGGCGACTCCGATTTTCACCTCGACCGCGTCGCAAGCTTAGGAGGACTGTAATGGATTTTGACTACACCCTAGAGGAAAACGCTTTTCGCGAAGAAGTGCGCGGTTTTATTCGCGACAATCTGCCGCCAAAGCAACAGCGTGACAAAAACTTTCTTAGTACTTGGTTAGAAAAAGTGCGCGCGAAGGGCTGGGTAGGATTTTCTTGGCCCAAAGAATTCGGCGGTAGCGACGGCGGTTTGATCGAGCAGACGATTCTGCGCGAGGAAATGGCTTTAGCAAAAGCACCGCCTTTGGGCACCTCCATGATGGGCCTCGCCTGGGTTGGCCCTGGCATCATGGAATACGGTACCGAAGAGCAAAAGCGCAAGTTTATTCCCGATATTTTGGACAGCAAAGTAACTTGGTGTACTGGCTACTCTGAACCCAATCATGGTTCTGATTTGGCGGCGATCCAATGTAAGGCCGAACTCAATGGCGATAATTATGTGGTCAATGGACAGAAGATTTGGACCACCGGAGCGCCCTGGTCGCAATGGATCATTCTCCTCACACGCACCCAGTTCGACGTGGAATCCAAGCACGACGGTATTACTTGTCTGTTGGTGCCAATGGATGCTCCGGGGGTTGAAGTGCGGCCAATCGAAAACATGGCCGGCGACAAACACTTTGCGGAGATCTTTTTCACTGATGTGCAGGTTCCAATAGAGAACCGGCTCGGCGCCGAAGGCGAGGGCTGGAAAGTAACGGTCTCGGCATTAGCAAATGAGCGCTCAAGCATCGGTGAAGTGACACAAATGTTGGCCAAGCTGGATAGCTTAAAAGAGCTGGTTAAATCCACCCAAAAACAGGGCAAGCCGGCCCAGGAGGATCCCAGCGTAAGGCGCACCGTGGCGCGGTTTGAAATGAAAATAGCGGCGATGAAATACAACGGTCTGCGCTATTTAACCAAGCAGATCAAAGGCGAGCCTCTGACTTCAGAGACTTCGGTTAACAAACTGCATCGAGCCAGTCTGGAGATCGAAATGGACGATTTCGCAGTAGAGTTGAGCGGCCAAGCAGGCCTGCAACTGCGCGGCGGCGAAGCCGCTGTAGATGGTGGCTCCTGGTCTAAGTCGGCACTAAATTGGCCGAATGTGGTGATCGGCGGCGGCACCCCTAATATTCAACGCAACATCATTTCTGAACGCTTACTGGGTATGCCAAAGGACTGAGGCCTTAGCCTACTGACATCAACAGCCATGATGGCTGTTGATGTCTGAACCGACATTTAACTTCTCCCAATTGCCTGCGACGGCGCCTTAATTGGTGATCTCGTCAGCAAAATACTACCGTTCGGCGCGCAGGCATATACCCAGTAGTTACGTCTTGACGATAGTTCGTGCACTCATTGTCAAGAACGCCAACATGCACAAGCCGCTGTCTGATAAAGATGTTTTAGGTCTTTCCCAAACCCTTGCCGTGGAACTGGTGTATCGGCTGTGCCTGGCAGAATGCGCCAGTTTGGGTTTTAGCAATGGCTATGTGACAAAATTGCCGGGGGCAGATTCCACTGCACCAGGGCATGTCCAAGTGCATTTGCCTGCTTACGTCAGCGCTACCGATTTCATACCGAGACCGCAAACCGTCTTTTGCGTAAAGGCCAGCTATATTCCACTCGCTACCATAGCTAGCTATTCGATAGACAGCGACTGTATTGCTGACTTTAGCGCAGATCAGAGCACTGGCTACGTGCTCGCGTCGAGTAGACAAGCTTTACTTGAAACTCGATCCAAGGAGTATGAAACGCGTCTGCGTGATTGTTTGATGCTGGAAAAAAATGCCGATCAAGGGTTGAACATAGACGCGCGATTCTATTCCCGCGGCAAATTGCTGAATTGGTCAAATAAACATCCGGAGGTTGGTGTTTGGCTGCAAGGCAGTTACCAGAGCAGCGGGCCTACGATTTTTACCAAGCATAATGACCGAGCGTCTAACGTAATTTTTTCAGATCGCCTTCAACGCTTGCCCTAAACGCTGTTTGCCGTGGACTGGAGTGAAGTGTTGGCCGTTCCAGATCTGTTCTCCTCCGACGAACACCGCGCGCACAACCCCATCTGTTCGATTTACTAACTGATGGCAATCGAAGGCTTCGCGGTAAGTGTATTGAACGCTGGCCTCGCCGTCGTAGGTCGCTAGCCGCTGAGGATCGAACAAGGCAAAGTCCGCCCGATCACCCACCTCAATTCCTCCTACATCAAGTCCAAAGAACTCCGCAGGTTCCCGCGTCAGTCGTTTCAGCATATGACTGAAACCTGCCTCCGAATCATCTAGCCCGATCCTCAGCGCTCGCAAGTTGCCATCAAAAAACGCCATATTGGTGACGTGGGCGCCGCTGTCGTTGAACCCAGGCAACAACTGAGGGTGCAATAACAACTTTTTGATCACGGCTGGGTCTTTATTGGCGGCAACGTAATGCCAGTGTAAGTCCCGATCAAAATGTCGTAACAACGCCAAGAAGAATTCGCCATCGTCGCGCACACCACGCCCCATGTCGGCAAAAGCGCGGCCCTCTTCTGCGTCATCCACGGCGTCACAGTTCAGCAACCAGGCTTGATAGCGCTGGTATATCTGGGCCATCGTCTGTCCACACCAATGCGCCACCGCCGAGCGGTAGATCACCATGTCATGCAAATCTCTGGTCAGAAACTCATCCTCGATTTGCAGCAGGCGACGCAAACGACCAATTGAGTATCCGCTCTTACCCCGCTGCCACATCTCCCGAAACGCTTCTATGAACTCTTGATCAGCAAGAATACGCCGACGCGCGGCAACATCGTCGAGTTCTGTTTCGATCAATCTGCGCATCAGCGGGTTCGCTTCCGCCAACGGGCTTACCGCTCCTTCGGAGTAAATTCGAAACGGTGCCGCCAGAGCTTGCATACGAAATTGGCCCCTTACAGCTTTGGAGTTGAGCAAATTCGCAAACAGCAGCGCACGCGCTTTGTTCATTCGATTGTTAACACTGTCGATGGCCGCCAACGCAGTGATCTTTAACGGTTTGCCATGCAAACGCCCACTGCTGAGCATAAACAGCCGCGCGGTCAATGCGCCATCATCCGTCGCCGGTGTCATTTGCCAGACCCGATCGCGCTTACGCAGAACGTCGGTGAGTAATTTGTATTCTTTGTACTGGGCATATTGAGTTGGAATACGCTTGGCCGTATTTGGCGCGTTGGCCAAAAAATGCAGCGGCAGTCCATCTGTCGATAACCCCAAATAACCATCCTCTAGGGCCTCTTCGAGTATGCCCGCCATCTGCTGCAATTCGGCGTCGCTGGGTTGCCGACTGACGCTGTCTTGTAACCCCATGACTTCTATTCGCAACATTGAGTGCGGTAAGAATGGCGCCATATTCGCCGCTAAAGGCAGCTCATCTAAGTGGTCTAAGTACTCTTTGGGCGAGCGCCATACTGCTTTGTCGGCAGTTTTACTCAGCACCGTTTTGGGAATGTTTTCTACCCGCGCAAAACAATCTACGATCGGATCTTGCTCGCCTTTGCGTTGATTACCGAACGCCAAACCGATGCTGCAATTACCCACCAGCACACTCGTGGTGCCGTGCCGTGTTACCTCTGGAAGGCCAGGTTCTAGCTCAGCCTCTAGATCTTCGTGGGTGTGGATATCCAACAAACCAGGGGTGAGCCACTGCTCGTTGGCAGCATATTCTTGGGCTTGAGGTTGACTGGGCAAGCGCTCGCCCCGCGCCGCAACCTTGCCCTGACTCACGGCAATATCGCCCACCCGACCAGGCCCGCCGGTGCCATCAAATACTTTGGCATCCCGAATGATTAGGTCCCACTGCATGCCCTTACTCCGAGTTCGTCTTAGTGAATTGTAGCGGCCTTAGCCACTTTTAGCCTGCGCGTAACGTGCCCCTCACCGATGGCATAACCAGCGCCACAAGCAGCGTGATCGCAATTAGAGCACAACCTGATGTAACTAACGCTGCTCCCACCCCATAGTATTCTGCGATCAGGCTGATGGGGAAAACACCAAGAGGCATAAGCCCATGCGACATCATGTCGATACTCATAATTCGACCACGCATGTGGCCCTCGACCTGCATCTGCAACATGCCGCGATTCAGAGACATGTTCCAACTGCTGAGCATCCCAATGACAGCGATCAGCCCAAGAGCAACCCATTGCACAGTGAACGCACCAAAGGCAGCTGTCCCTGCTCCCCAACCTAAACAACTGAGAATGAGCCAAAACCCTTTGTTGCGCAGATCGCCCATGGTCGCCATGAGTAAAGAGCCAATGATTGCCCCACCGCCCATTGCCGAAATTAGATACCCCAAATCATCCGCGTGTCCGTGCAAGACATCTTGATTGAACGCTGGCAACAGGGTGTTCAATGGCATGCCAAATAGAAACGGCAAAATAGACAACACAATCAGCGCAAAAATTCGCGGATGGGCCAAAACATATTGCAGTCCTTCCCGCATATCTGCCAGCGAATCGCCGCTGCGACTCCTCTGGGATTTGCCAGGTCGATCGACTTTGAGCACTGTTAAAGCCGAAAAGAGGTACAGACTGGCAATCACCAGATAAACAATGCCCACGCCATAGGCTGATGTCTTGTCGCCATCCGCCAGCCAAGCAATGAGCAGCCCGGCGAAAGCAGGACCTATGATGCGCGACAAATTCCAGCCAGTGGTGCTCAACGCCATTGCGGTAAAAATTAACCGTTCCGGAATGATCTCAGGCACAAAAG
>MDTB01078236.1_pt1 | contig 19088 bp, 17 predicted proteins | sample 811161 | NCBI WGS metagenome assembly MDTB01 (sample SAMN05326650, study PRJNA326480) | marine metagenome | isolation source: seawater | place: Mediterranean Sea | collected 2009
AATATTTTAACAATCCTAATTGAACTTTTTCCATCTCCATAAAGATTTTTACATGTAGATAGTTTTTTTTTAAATTTTTTAAAATATTTCGTTAATTTTTTTTTATTTGTTATGTCTATGTTTACAAAGTTAACATTTTTTGAAATATTAGATAGTTTTCCAGACGAAAGATTATCAAAAACTGTTATATCAAATTTTTTTTTTAGCAAATAATTACATAAGTTTGAACCAATAAATCCAGCGCCTCCTGTAATAAGAACTTTTTCCATTTAATACGAATTTGTTTTATCTAATAAAAATTTATTATATTTGATGGTTTTTAATATTTTAACAATCCTAATTGAACTTTTTCCATCTCCATAAAGATTTTTACATGTAGATAGTTTTTTTTTAAATTTTTTAGATTTTAAAATAATATTAATTGCTTTTAATATTTCAGATTTAGAATAGTTAACATTTAAAATATTTTTAGATTGCAATCTCCCTTTTTGTCTATTTCCAATGTTTATGACTGGAAGTTTAAAAGATGCGGCTTCAAGAATTCCGCAACTACTATTTCCAATTAATATACTTGCCTTACTTAATAAAAAAATAAAGTTTTCACGTTTCAAATTTTTAAACACTATAAAATTATTTTTCTTCTTATATTTATTGATTAGATTAATAATTTTATTATTACCTGTATCAATATTTGGATAAATTATAATTTTCTGAAGTGGTAAATTCTCTACAGCTTTTAAGGTTTGTTCAATTTGAAAACCTGAATCTTTATTTTCATAAAGGACAGGATGCTGCATAATAATTATAAATTTATCTGATAATTTTATATTATAATATTTATTAAAGTTATATTTATTAACTTTATTAGATAAATTAAAATCATCTAATTGAGGAGCTCCTGTATTAAATACTCTCCACTTTTGTTCACCCATTTTTAAAACTCTATTTTTTGAATCAGTGCAAGAGGCAAAATGTAAATGAGATATTTTTGTTATAGCATGTCTAATTGAACCATCAATATGCCCCGATAAATCACCTGATTGGATATGAGCTATAGCAATTTTCATATATGCCGCTGTAATTGCTGCAATAAACATTTCTGCTCTATCACCAGTAACTAAAACTAAATCAGGTTTAATTTTGTCAAATAAAAATGATAATTTAAACATTTCTTTTGAAAGAGAAAAAATATGTTTTTTTTCGTTATCAGTTTTAAAATTAGTATTTATCTTTTTGTAAATAGGTATTTTATCTTTAATAATATCTTGAACTGAATAACCATGTTTTTTCGATAAGTGCATTCCTGTGACAATAAACTTTAAATCAAATGCTTTATCTTTATTTAAAATCTTCAATATATTTTTTTTATAACCATAAGTAGCTCTCGAACTACCTATCACACAAATTTTAATTTTTTTTCTTATTGAAGATCTTCCCATTTTATTTGAGTATCTTTCTTGATATTATTTTTTGACATTTTCCCTATTACTTTGTTTAAGTCTTTAGCGGCAATACTTCCTGGTTTTGGACTAGGTCTTTTTACCCAAGTATTTTCTAAAGAAAATTTTTCACCTATTTTTATATCTTTCTCACTTACAACAGATTCTCTTGCCCACGCTAAAATTTGTTTTTCCTCATCAAAAATTCTTTTATCATCACCATTTGCTTCAAAAATAGCATTTGAACCTTTCACTAAGTTTTTTAATTCTTCAGGCTCTATTGATGAGGCATGATCTGGTCCCTCAGCATTTTTGTTTAAGGTAAAATGTTTTTCTATAATACATGCTCCATGAGCAACTGCACCTAGAGAAGTAAAAATTGTATTTGTGTGATCAGATAAACCAACTGGAATATCAAATATTTTATTTAGTTTTTTAATTACTTTAATATTAGAAAGTTTATATGGGCAAGGATACACCGAAGTGCAATGAGTTAAAGCCAAAGGTGTTCCTATTTTTTTTATTAAATTTACTGTGTCCGTGATTTCTTCAATAGTGGACATGCCAGTAGATACGATCATTGGAATTTTTTTCTTTGCCACATGTTCTATTAAAGGTAAATTAGTTAATTCTCCAGAGCCAATTTTATAGACTTCAATCCCGATCTCTTGTAATTCGTCAGCGCCAATTCTACTAAAAGGTGTACATAAATAATCTATATTAAGATCTTCACATTCTTTTTTTAAAATTTTTTGTTTTTCAATGTTGAAATTAGTTCTTTCCAAAGCCTCCCATAAAGTTTCTTTGAAGTTATCAGACTGAGGAGTATCCCTAAGCATTTCATTTTCTAAATTATGAATTTGAAATTTTACACAATCAGCACCACTTTTTTTTGCTTCTGCTATCATTTTTTTAGCATGATTTAAGTTCCCTTCATGATTGATACACGCTTCAGCAATAATATATGGTTTTAAATTATTTTTAATTAAACGATTTTTAATTTTAAACATTTTTTTATTTTTTTAATATAATTTCTGCAATTTTAAAATCTTCCATATCATTTATATCAATTCCTTCATTCTTTGGTATTAGAAAACAAAAAGGTTTTTTTTCAACAATTTTTTTATTTTTAAAAAAATAAGAATTTTTGACACAATATAAAGTACTAGATTCACAATATAGCTGTGTTCTTTTTTGTCTTTGATAAGTTCTATTAAATATAAAATTTAATTTCTGTTTATTTAATTTACCAGGAGTATTATCTATTTTTTTTATTGTAATTAAACTATTAAATTTTTTTTTTTTATTTATGATTTTTTTAGCTTTTAAAATTGTATTAATTGATCTTAGGGGGGAAGTTGGTTCTAAGATAAAAATCCAGTCAGGCACATAATTTTTTATATTTTTAATTTTTTTTAAAACATCTGTAACCACTTCTTCTGTTGGAGTAATATCTCTTGAAATTTTTTTTGATCTGTCAAATACTAAAATATCTTTAAAATTAGAAGAAATTTTTTTTATTTTATGATGGTCTGTAGATACAATTATATAATCAAAAATTTTGGATTTTTTAGCAACATCTAAAGTATAAGATATTAATGGTTTGTTATTTATTATTTTAATATTTTTTAAAGGTATAGATTTTGATCCACCTCTTGCAGGTACAATTCCAATGATTTTTAATTTAGCCATTGATTATGTTATTACATAAATGTATTAATGAAAAATGACAGATATAGTTTTATTAACAACTAATAGCAAGAAAGAAAATTATTCAATAACTTCTAACAAATATTCAGCTATTCCACCTAATATACCATTATTAATTACAGAAGCTTATTTAAGCTCTAAAGGATACGATGTGAAGATTATGGATACTGAAACTTATCCAAAAAGTATGAAGCAAGCAGTTGATGAATTAATTAAAATCAATCCAAAAGTTGTAGGAGTAACATGTTCAGGTTCAAATCCTTCAGCCTCAACCATGTCAATGGTTGGAGCAATTAATTTTTTTAATGAATTAAAAAAAACTAAATATGATTTCATAACTTTTGTTTCAGGAGGTCATCCAACTGTATTACCAGAAAGAACTATTAATGAATTAGGTTCAGATTTTGTAGTTTTGGGTGAGGGTTATCAAGCAATTAGTGAAATAATTGATTATGCTAAAGGAAATATAAAAAAAAATAAGATTTCAAGTGTTGCTTATATTGAAAACAATAAATATTTTAAAAATGAAATAAACGAATTAATAAAAGACATTAATCATTTACCAAAAATAAATTGGCATAAGGTTGATACTAATAAATATCGAGCACACAATTGGCATTGTTTTGGAGATAGTATTAATGATAGATCACCATATGCAATCATTTGGACCAATCAAGGTTGTCCATATCCTTGTAATTTTTGTAGTATAAATAATATTTTTGGCAAAAGACGGTATAGACTAAGAGATATGAAAGATGTGGTTGCAGAAATTGATATTCTCTACAATGATTTTAATATACGAAATTTAAAGATTCTTGACGAATTGTTTGTATTTAAAAATCCAAGATTAGATGAATTCTGTGATTTGTTAGAGGAAAGAAATTATGATCTTAATATGTGGTGTTTTGCGAGAACAGATACTGTAACACCAGAAATTTTGAAAAGATTAAAAAAAATTGGAGTGAATTGGGTAGCCTACGGTTTTGAAAGTTTTGATGGAGCAATTTTAGAAGCCACAAGAAAAAAAAGCAAAGCTAATGTATTAGATACAATTAAATGGACGAAGGATGCAGATATTAATATTTGTGCCGATGTAATTGCTGGTCTTTGGCAAGATAATGAAAAAACAATAAATCAAACAAAAGACTTTATGATCGAAAATGAGTTTGAATGGGTGAATATTTATCCTGCCTTTGCATACCCGGGTACCCCTTTATATGATGAATATTTAAAAAAATCTATAATCTTAGAACCTGATAATTGGGAAATATATGGTTTATACAGCACTAAATGTAATCCGTGCCCGACAGAACATTTATCTTCGTCTCAGGTTTTGAAAATGAGAGATAAGGTTTTTCATGAATATTATCATAATGAAAAAATATTGAGAATGATTGAGAAAAAATTTGGAAATGAAACACTCGAACACGTTGTTGAGATGGTAAAAAATCCGCTTAAGAGAGATATTTTTAATGAAAATAGCTCGATAATAATACCTGCTGGTGGATACAAGTCTCAAAATTCAACTGTTAAAAAACCTAAATATGAAGCAATAGTTGTATAATTAATGTTTTATGAAAAATAATTTAGATATCGTATTTATTAATCCAAATAACTCAACTCAGGTCTACCAAAAATTATCATCTAAATTTTCAGCAGTTGAGCCACCTACTTGGTCTTTATTATTGGCGCAAAGTTGTAGATCTAAAGGATTTAGTTCAAATATTATTGATGCCAATGCTGAAAATATTGATGATTCCGAAATTTATGAAAGAATAGAAAAACTTAATCCTAAATACATATGTTTCGTAGTTTATGGACAAAATGTTAATTCTGGAACTACAAATATGGCAGGAGCAACCAGAACTTCAAATTTTTTAAAACAAAAAAATAAAAATTTGAAGATTGTTTATATTGGATCTCATGTTCAAGCTTTACCCGTTGAAACAATAAAACGTGAAAGAAGTATAGATATAATTTGTACAAATGAGGGTGTTTACACATTACATAATTTACTCAAATTGGTTGAAATAAATGATTCTTCGCTCAAAAATATTAAAGGAATAGTATTTATGAATGAAAATAATCAAGTAATTTTTAATGATCCTGAAGAATTAGTTCCACAAGATAAAATGGACATTGATTTACCTGGTTATGCATGGGATTTATTACCATACAATTTAAAGCCTTTTGATCTATACAGATCTCCAATGTGGCATGCTGGATACTTGGATGAAAACAGAACACCTTATGCAGCTATACAAACATCGTTGGGATGTCAATTTAAATGTGACTTTTGTATGATTAATATTCTTAACAGAAAAGATAAGGACGAAATTGGTGTAGCATCTAATTATAGCAAAATGAGATTTTGGTCGCCTGAATTTATAATTAAAGAATTTGATAAACTAATATCTTATGGCGTGAAAACAATCAAAATAACAGATGAAATGTTTTTATTAAATCCAAAATATTATTTACCATTATGTAAATTATTAAAAGAAAGAAATAATAATAATGATTTAAGAATATGGGCTTATTCAAGAATTGATACAGTTAAAAGAAAAGAATTGCTAGAAATAGTAAGAGAAGCTGGAATAAAATGGCTTTGTCTTGGAATTGAAAGTGCAGATAAAAAAATAAGACTAGAGATTTCTAAAGGTAAATTTGAGGACGTTGATGTTAAAAAAGTTGTAGAACAAATACATGAATCTGGAATAGAGGTAATGGCAAACTATATTTTTGGATTACCAGGTGATGATTTAGAAAAAATGCAAAAAACACTTGATTTAAGTATTGATTTGTGCACCTCAGGCTGGAATTCTTATGCTGCAATGGCATTACCAGGTAGCGCATTATATAAAAAAGCAATTGAGAAAGGTTTTGAATTACCAAAATCATATGAGGGATTTTCATTTCATTCTTATGAAAGTACACCACTAAGAAACAATTCTTTATCAGCAAAAGATATTCTAATGTTTAGAGACAATGCATTTTTTGAATACCATAATAACAAAATGTTTTTATCTAGAATAGAAAATAAATTTGGAAAGTTAGCAGTGAAAAATATTTCTGAAATGTTAGAAATTAAATTAGATAGAAAGCTATATTCTTAAATATTAGCAATGTTCTTTATACAACTTAAAAGAATAAGAATTCATTTAAGTAATATAATACTTAAATTTTTGTCATTATTAGGAGTTATAAAAACAGGATATGATTCAGAAATATATTATAATTATTTTGGTAATGCTGAAATTTCAAAATTAATAGAAAAATTTAAATTTTGGGTGGATGATGATGAAAGAAATAAATATTATAATTGCTATAAAAATACAATTAATGCAGAAATACCAAAAATAAATAATTTAGAAAAAAATAAATATTATAATGAGCTAAAAAAAAATGGTTGCGTAAATTTAACTGATTTTACGTTATCAAATGATGATATTAGTAAAATAAAAAAATATTTAGAGGATAAATATCTTCATTTAAGCCATGTTGTTCCTATTTCAAAATATAAAACAAAGTCTTTTTTTTTAGCAAAAAATTTCAGTCAACAAGCAAGCTATTCTCTTGAAGATATTTTGAAGTCTAAAGAGTTATTAAAAATTATAACAAATAAGAAAATTATTGGATTAGCAAGTGATTATTTTGAATGTACCCCAACAATTGGAGAGATAAATTTATACTGGACCTTTCCCAAGTTGGAAGATCATTATAAAAATTTTAGTGTAAGAAGATACCACAGAGATGTTGAGGATTATAAAATGCTTAAATTTTTTGTTAATTTAACTGATACGAATAAAAATGATGGAGGTTTAAAATATATTAAAAAATCAAATGAAATTAATTTTTTGAGAGATAACTTAAATAAGAAAAAAATATATTTTAATGAAAAAGATATTATTAATTTAAATAGAGTACCTAACGGTCTTTATAATGTATCAGAATTGGTTGAAAAAAATTTTAAAGATCTAGAAATAGAATTCTATTCTAAAAAAGGTTCATTATTTGCAGTCGATCATTACGGCCTTCATAAAGCAATTCAGGCTAAAAAACCAAGACTAGTAATGTGGATTACTTTTCACTTATCTCAATTTACAGGTAGACAAAGTTATTTCAGTCAAAACTTAAAAATTCAAAAGAGGGTTCCTTATTCTCATTTAAATAATTATATTGAGAATAATTCAACTAATTCTTTTATTTATAAATCTTTAATTAATTTTCAGTCTTAATTTTTAAAAAAATTTTTATACCACAGTTCAATATTAATTAATTGCCAAAAAAAGAAAGAGTTATTTAATGATTTATCTTCTCTAAATTTTTCAAATTGATTTATGACTTTATGTTGATCATAAAAATTTGATATAAATGAATTTTTATTACTTAGTATGCTATAAGCCCAATCATATAAATCTTTTTTCAACCAAATCGTTTGTGGGTCAGAGACATAATTTTTTTTCTTATTAGAATAATTGATACCAAATTTTTCGTTTAATAAAAATTTTTCATTAATTGTTTCTCTATAAAAATTCCTTAAGTTCCCATTAGTAATTTTATATTTAGATGGTATATTAAAGCAAAATTCTACAAGTTCATGATTTAACATTGGAACTCTTAGCTCTTTACTTAAAGACATTGAAGATTTATCACATGATTTGAGTATTCTTTGAAGCTTCGTAGATAATAAATCACTTAAAAGTATTTTGTCTAAATTTGATAAATTTTCCATATCAGAATTAAATTTATTTTCAAAATTAAAATTTTTTTGTTCAATTAATAAATTTAATTTTGTTTGCTTGGTTCCGTCAGATGAAATTTTTCCATAAAAATATTTTTTTGCATTTTTATAGAATTTTATAAAATCATATACATTTATACCTTCAATCTTCATGAAACTCTTAATTTCACTTAGTAAGTCAATAATTTTATAATTTTTTAATAAATCAGATACGAAATAAGGGAATACATGCCTGTAACCCGCTGAAATTTCATCACCACCCTGTGCTTCCAGGATTACTTTTCTAAAACTATCGTAATTCTTTTGTATTAAAATATATTTTGCAAATGTTATTACTCCTGGAAATGGTTGCTCTTGACTTTTAACAATATTATCAGCATTTTTTATAATATCTTCAGGCCTAATTAGTTGAAAATTAATATTCCAACCTATTTTTTTTGAGAATTTTTCTAATTGAATTTTTTCGTCAATTTCTTTTTCATTAAAATAATATGAGTTAGCAGAAATTGATTTTTGACCACCATTTATTTCATTCAATATACAAATCATAGCAATCGAGTCTATACCGCTACTAACATTTATACCTAAGTTTGTATCTGTATTGAGTTGATCTTTATATGAACTTTTTAAAAGTGCAAAAAATTGATCTTTAACTTCATTTTTATTAAGATTTAGTTCTTGTTTTTTTAGTTTCCAATATTTTTGAATTTTGAATTCAGTATTATTTTTTAATAAATAATGTCCTGGATCTAGTTGAAATATATCTTTAAAAAACGTATTTTTATTAAAATTATACTGGCCAGTATTAAAGTAATTTAAAATATAATTTTCATCATATTCGTAATTTTCTATTAAACCCAGAATAGGTTTTATTTCTGATGAAAAAACAAAATTCCCATTTTTATTATAAAAATAGAATGGTTTAATTCCAAGACGATCTCTTGCACAAAAAAGTGTTTTATTTTTTTTATCTAAAATTGCAAAAGCAAATATTCCATTTAAATATTCTATACAATTTTCTTTTTTAATTTTAAAAAGTTCTAGTATTACCTCTGTATCAGTTTTAGATTTTGTTTTAATATTAAATTTTTTTTTTATTTCTTCAAAATTATAAATTTCTCCATTAAATATTATTTCATAAAATTCACTATTGTCTTTCATTGGCATATTGCCGTCTGCAGAAAGATCAATGATACTTAATCGTGTAGCTCCAATAGCTATTTTATTATTAATAGAGTAACCTTTGTGGTCAGGACCACGATGCTCAATTTGATCTAGCATTTTTGAAATATTAAGCTCTGATGCTAGATTTCCGAAAATACCAGCAATACCACACATAATTTAGAATTTAACTTTTATTTTTTTAGAATTATTTTTTGCACTTTTAATTAAGGCATCTAAAACACATAATGCTTTATAGCTATCTACCTCGCTGCATAAAGCATTTTTTTTGTTATTAAAGCAATCTATAGCATTTTTTGCTAAAATTTTAAATTGTGGTCTAGGAGCATGTGAGCATAATTTTTTAGATTTTGAATTTAATTCTGTAAAACCAGAATGTTCTTTTGATTTTATTATTTTATGATGATATATTTCTCTTCCAATACTTGAGATCATGATTTTACCTTTTGATCCATATATATGAAAGTCAAATATATCATAGTTTTTAATATCCATTGCTTGCATGTTACAAAGTAATCCATTTTTAAAAATTAAAACAGCATCTAAATTTATATCATCTTTTGAGCAAAAATCTTTTTTATCACTCTTCACTCCAATTACATTATCTATTTCACCAGCTTCTTTTACAAATAACATTCTTAGCGTATCAACTACGTGAGTTCCTGTTGCCTGTATACCATAAACATATGAACAATTTATTTTTTTGATTTTACCAATGATACCGTTGTTTATTTTTTTTTTTAATTTAATTATTTCGCTATCAAACCTTCTTCTATGATTTACAATTATTTTTACAGAGTTTTTTTTTGCTAAATTTATTAAGCTTTTTCCTTCATTTGCAGTCGTTGCCAAAGGTTTTTCAAGAACTATAGTTTTTATTCCAAAATTAATACATTTTTTTGTTATTTTGTAATGAGTATTTTTCCAGGTGCAGATAGAAACTATATCTGGTCTCTCATTTTTAAGCAATAAATCTATATTAGTATAAAATTTAATATTTTTTTTATATTTTTTTGCAAACAGTAATGAATTAGGATTTTTATCACATATAGCTGATAAATTGACATTTTTTTCGTTTAACCACATTCCAAAATGTGTTGCTGGTTTTAATCTTTTTTTATCAGCCTCTAAATAAAGGCCAATTCTACCTGCGCCGATTAAACAAACTTTAATTTTTTTGATCATTTACTTATAAGAATCGGAGTATTCAATAAATAGAGTTGACTCTTTTTTTTTAATACTGTTTCGATAAGATTTATAAATCTGACTTGAATTTTTAAGCTCAACAATTTTTAAATATTTAAGCATTTTTTTCATTGAAATAGTATAGTTTCCAGTATGTTGTGGCCCAGCATCTATACCTTTTTTTCCACCTACAAGCACACGAATAATTAAAAAAGGATTAAATTCATTTGAAGAGATTAACTTGAGTTTATCAAGATGATTAACTGTTTGATTCATTGATAATATAAAAAAATCAAATCTTGGATAGCATGTTACTGGAATAAAACCATTGAGAGCCAATCCTATAGACATACCCATTTGAGTTTCTTCAAAAACTGGTAATTCAAGCTTTTTTTTTGGAGCAACTAAATCTAAAGATTTAAATAAAAGATTTCCTGGAACTTCAACTGATTGACCTAAAAAAATTGTTTTTGAATTTTTTGATAACATCTGCATTGATTTTTTTATTTCTTCTGTATAATTCATTAAAAACTAACCCATTGTCCTGTACCATGATGTGGATATCCCATTTTAAATTTATAATAAAATACATCTTTAGGATAATTTAATTTTGATATATTCCATGTTTTTTTCGTATCAGTGTAAACACTGACTCCATTATCTTCAATTACAATTTCTAAAGGCAATTTAAAATTTCTTGAATAATTATATGCCTCATGAAATACACCCATTTGTGCTGTCATATCACCTACAAATAACCATACTTTATTTTTTTGTTTCTTTTTTTTTAATGCAAGAGCAGCTCCAAGTGCAACAGGTATTATACCACCAGCAATAGATGAACAAAATATTTTTCTTTTTTTGCATGATACATACATGCTTCTGCCATTAACTATTTGATTATATAATTTTTTTTCCGACATACCATGTAGAAGTGCATGAGCATGATTTCTCCATGAACTAAAAAGCCAATCATTCTTACCTACATATTGAAAAACTTTTGATAATTGTTTTTCATTACCTTTAGATAAATGAACAGGATACTTTATTAATCCTTTGTTGTAGGTATCAAAAATTTTTTCTTCAAACTTAATTACTTTTTCAATCTCTTTTTGTTTGATTTTACGTTTTATTTTTTTTTTAGGTGGTATGAAGATCATTTTAAACAGTATTTAGATCAAAATACCTATAATAAATATTTGCAAAAACCAAGAATAAAATTAGATAAAATAAGTAAAAATTAATAATCTTATTATTTATTGAATAAATTTTTTTATCAAAATTAAAAAAAGTAAATATTAGAATAACTATAAGTGGATCGAAGTATTCATTATATGTCCTCTCTACCAAACTAGAAATAAATATCACAAGTATAATTGGTATAAAATTTAATATATCTTTTTTGAGTATTACATATATAGCAGAGGAGAATAACTGAATAAAAATTAAATATATTAATTGAATTACAATTAAATCTATATTTGTTGAGACTCTGGCTAAATAAAATAATTTATAAATTACTCCATTACCCCAAGATGTTTCAAAATAAGGAAGACTATATATATTTACTAAAAAAATTATAATAAAAATAAAAAAATCTCTTTTAGTTAAACTATTAATAATTTTTTTGTAAACATTAAGTATTATAGGTACAAAATAGAAACAGATTATTGATATAGAAGCAGATATATTTGTTTTATAAAATCCAATTCTAAACTGTGATTGTTTAGGTAAAATTCCATCCCATATATAAAATAAATAAAATGCAGGGAGACTTGTAATAAAGAATATAACAAATGTTATTATGATTTGTTTAATTGTTAAATTTTCTTTTAAAACTAAATAAAGAAATAAAAAAAATGAGATAAAAATAAATTTTTGATCGGAATAAAAACTTAAAGAGCTTAAGAATGCAAGAATTGATATTTTTAATATAAATTTTGTTTTAAAATTATTTCTAAATTTTTCCAAAAAAATTAAACTCAAGAAATAAAATAAAAATGGTAAATTTTCTTGATGTGCCCAATAGGATGAGCTTCTAAAATATGGACTTAACATTATAAAACTTGATACAATTATTAATTGACTTGAAGAAAGTTTTTTTTGAAAAATTAGACAGATAATAAAAGATATTATTATAAAAAAATTAAATATAAAATTTGATTGTCTAAATGAATATTGATCATATGCAAAAAAATTATATTTATTTATTAGTAAAAAAAGAGGAGTTCTTGAAGACTCATAGAGGTCACTAGTTAATGCACTGATTCCAAATTTTTTAAATTCTAAAAAACTTGTCCACTCATGTTCAAAGTCTATTTTACCACCACCGGAAGAGTCTTCATTTAAAACAAATCCCAAAAAATATGATATTAAAATTATAATAAATAATAATATATGGATGTAATTATTTTTAAAATTTTTATTGATGTATAAACTCATTAGATTAAAAGATTTAACATAATTAATAAATTATTATAATGTCATATATTTCAATTATTGCTAGCTTTAGAAATGAAGAAGAATGTTTAAATAAATTTATTTCCAGAATTACTAAAGATTTTAAAAAAAAAAAAATAAAAAATTATGAAATTTTATTTGTAGATGATTATTCATCAGATGGGTCATTAAAAGTAATATTGCAATCAGCAAAAAAAAATAAAAAAATTAAGATAATAAAAATGATGAGAAGATATGGTCATTCTAATTCAATTCAGGCAGCATTTGAAAATATATCTGATAAAAACTTTTCAGTTATTATAGATTGTGATTTACAAGATCCTCCAGAACTTATATCCAAATTTTTTAAACCTAAAAATTATGATCAAACTATTCATTTCATAAGAACTGAGAGGAGAGATGGTTTATTTCAAAAAATATATTCAAATATTGCATATAAAATCCTCTATTTTATTTCTTTTGGCAAAATATATCCTAATGCTGGATATTTTAAAATAAATCCCCCCGCAGTTACAAAAAAAATTAAAGAAGATAATGAATATTATCCTTACTGGAACTATCTAATAACAAAATATAGTATTAAAAATTTGAAAGTTTTTTATTCTCGATCTAAGAGATCTGAAGGCACATCAAAATTTAGTTTTTTTTCAATTAATCCATGGTTAACTTTTTTTGGTGGTGCTTATTATTTTAAAATAAACTATTTAATTTTCTTATCTTTAATTTTTCTTTTTCTTAATTACTTAAAGAATAATATTGATATTTTAAAATTCATATATTTTTTAGATTTTTCAATTATTTTGATAAGTTCAAATATAATATTTTTTTTAATATATTTAGTATTTAAAAGAAAAAATAAAATAAAGTGTAAATATAAAAAAATTAATTTTTAGTAAATTAGCTATAAAATTTATTTAGTAGGTTGACTATTTTTTTTACACTTATTTTATTTAAGCTTGGAAAATTGCCAATATAATAACCATAATGGTGAATAATTTCTGTATATTTAAACTTAGATGGTTTTTCAAAACCTTTTAAATAAGGCTGTCTTAATTGGTTTCCACCACCTGCATTTCCTCTTCTAAATTCAATTCCATGTTTTTTCATATATTTTTCAAATAAATTTCTTTCTTTTATGGATTTGTTTTTAAGAATAATAGGAAAAGCATAATTAGATATGCCATTTAAATTATATTCTGTATAAAATTTTTCTGAATTTAATAAATCTAAAAAATATTTAAAGTTTTTATTTCTTAATATAATATTTTTATTAAGATTTTTAAGCTGATTGATACCCAGTACGGCTCCTATTTCATTATTTCTAAAATTAAAGCCAGGATTTAAAAAAATAAAATCTTTATTGAGATCTTTATATTTTTTTGAATCTTGTTTAATTTTTTTAAATTTACTTTCTCTTAACATTCCATGTCCTCTAAATCTTATACAATAGTCATAAAATTCTTTATTATTCGTACAAATCATGCCTCCTTCTATTGTACTTAAGTGGTGTGCATAATAAAAAGAAAAGTTAGAAGCTAATCCAAAAGTTCCAAGTTTTTTTCCATTAAATTTAGCTCCATGAGACTCGCAAACATCTTCAATAAGTATAATTTTTTTTCTTTTTAATTCATTTAGAAGAGTTTTATCGAGTCCGTTAAAACCTTGAGCATGAGTAATAAAAACAGCTGCTGTTTTTGATGTAAGATTTTTAATAACATCTTGAGAATTCATAGAAAGTGTTTTGATATTAATATCTACAAATTTTGGTTTAAAATTATTATTTATCACTGCCATTATATCAGAGGGCCAAGTTAGAGTTGGAGTTATTATTTCTTTTTTTTTGGTAAATTGTTTTAATGCTGAGATCGTAATAAAGTTTGCTGATGATCCTGAGTTAACAAATACAGAATATTTAACTCCTAGCCATTTCGACCAAAGTTTCTCAAACTTTTCAACCTTTTTATTTTGAGTTAAAATTGGTTCATTTTTTAAAAATTTAATAACAATATCAAAATCTTTTTTAGTTATATTATTTTGCATTAACGGATGTTTAAATTTCATTTTCTATTATTTCGCTCCCTTTATCAGAAAAATTAAATTTTACTGGTGTTAACTTATTTAATTTTTTTATTATATTTTTGTGATATTTTTTCTCAGCATAAATTAACAAAAATCCTCCTCCGCCAGCTCCAATTAGCTTTCCTCCTTTTGCACCAAGTTTCTTAGCTTCTATATAATATTTGTTAATTTTTTTATTCGACACGTTTGCCGAAAGTGATTTTTTATTTTCCCAAAATTGATCCAATAAATGGCCAATTTTATCTAATTCATTTTTTTGAATAAATTTAATAGATTTATAGGCAATTAACTTCATTTTGTTTAAAATTTTTATTTTATTTTTAAGATTATTAAATTTCTTTTTTTCAATTTTATGAGCAACACGGCTTTTATAAGTATAAAAAAGAAGTAGATTGTTTTCTATTTTTTTTTTTATATTTAAATCATTTGTAATTTTTGAAACATAAAATTTTTTTTTATTATAAATTACCTTAGAAAATCCTCCATAAGTTGAGTATATTTGATCTTGCATTCCAGTAGACTCTTTAAGTTTTTCTTTTTCGATTTTGTAAGCTAATAAGACAATTTCATTTTTGGTTAATTTTTTTTTAGTGTATTCAGCCAAACACTTTATTAATCCCACACAAAAGGCTGCACTTGAACCAGTTCCTGAGTTGCCGGGCAAGTCACCATCGTAATGAATTTCAACACCCTCTTTAATTTTAAAATACTTTAATAGTTCTCTTACTATCGGATGAGTAATATTTTCTATTTTATTAACATTTTCTATTTTTGACCAAGAAATTCTATATCGGTGCTTAAAAAAAACAGGAAGTTTTCTTAATGAAATATAAATGTATTTATCTATACTTCCACCAACAGTAATACCTCCATGTTTTGCAAAGTAGTTATAGTGATCAGTTCCGCCACCAAATAAAGATACTCGATAAGGAGTTTTACTTATTATCATTTAATTTTTGTAAGATTGATAAACTTTTGATATTCCTTCTTTTAGTTTAGTTTGATATTTCCATCCCATCTTTTTTAAAATAGTAGTATCAACTATTTTTCTTGGAGTTCCATCTGGATATTTTTTATTAAAATTAATCTTTCCTTTAAATCCAACTATTGAAGCAATTAATTTTGAAAGGTTTTTTATTGTAATTTCTTCACCTGATCCAACATTAATGATGTTATGTCTGATTTTTTTATTAATTAAAAACTCTATTGATCTAGCTAAATCATCAACAAATAAAAATTCTCTTTTAGCTTTCCCTGACCCCCAAACTTCAACGGACTTACTATTTTTGATTTTAGCCTCATGAAATTTGTTTATCAATGCTGGTATTACATGACCAGATTTTATATTAAAGTTATCGTTAGTTCCGTATAAATTTGTTGGCTGTAGAGATATAAAGTTGCTTTTATATTGTTTTTTATAATATTCAGTCATTTTTAAACTTAAAATTTTTGCTATTGCATATGCTTCGTTACTGCTTTCAAGTTTACCGTCTAAAAGATAGCTTTCTTTTATAGGTTGTTTGGCGAATTTGGGGTAAATGCAAGCCGATCCAAGATTAATTAATTTTTTTATTTTATAAGAATAAGAACAATTAATTATATTTAATGCCATTTGAGAATTTTGAAAAATGAATTCAGCAGGATAAGTGCTATTATGAAGTATACCTCCCACTTTACCAGCAGCATGAATTACAATATCTGGTTTATTATTCCTAAAAAATTTTCTTACTTCATTCTGATTTAATAAATCTAATTTTTCTCTTTCTCGAGTTAATATCCTATATTTATTATTTTTATTTAGTATTCTAACAATAGAAGATCCCACTAACCCCTTATGTCCAGTTACAAAGATTTTTTTTTTATACATTTGAATATTTTTTTATCAATCTTAAATTATTTTCTAAAGCTACATGTGGAGAATAGTATTTGTCGTATTTTTTTTTAGCAGAATTAATCATTTTTTTTTTTAATTTATGACTCATAAGTGTTTTTTCAAAACTTTTACAAAATTCATTCATGCTTTTTGCAACTACCATATCTTTAAAATTTTTAAAGTTTGGGAAACAATTTGTAATATTTTCCTGAGTTGTAATTATACATACTTTTGCAGATGCCGCCTCTAATATTTTGGTTCTTGGTCCAACAGCACTGGAGTTTGGTGTAAATAGAAAACTAGCATTAGCATATTCTTTTTGCGAACTTTCCACCCATCCGGCAAATTCAACCCATGGAAAATTTAATTTTTTAATATTTTTTTCTGACGCCTTATCTTTACCAACTATTCTTAATTTAAATTTTTTTTTTTTATATATTTGGTTGAGTTGATCAGCACAATCAGCAATTAATGTTACACTATCTTGCATGAAAGTAGACGCCATTGAACCAATCATTAAAACTACTGGTATTTTTTTTTCACTTTTTTTTATTTTTGATCGATCAGTTGAAAGAGGACCGCTATAATACATATTGTTTTTACTACTTTTATATTTATCATAAGTATCTTTCGCAGCACAAAAATTTAATGATGCTTGACCTAAAAAATTATCATAAACCATGTTTATTTTCATAATATAAATTAATGAATTAATTATTTTTATAATAGAAAATGATTTTGATAATTTTAACAAGTTTTTCATTCTTAAAAGTTCAGCTTTTTGTCTTTGAACGCCAAAATAGTTAAATACTCTCAAATTTTTATTTTCTTTTACAAATATTGATGCAGGTAACTCAAAAAAATTTAATATTATCCTTGAGTTAAGTTTTTTTATTTCATCTAAAACCTTTTTATGAGTATTATAATTTCCATAGTAGAAATAAGATTTAGAACTTAAAATTCTCAAAAAAAATCTATTAATTTTTTCTATAAAAGTTTTTTTATAATTTATTATTTTTATGCTTTTAAGATACTTATAGTTTTTCTTTAAAAATTTATATTGAAAATTTTTGCTTTTTGCAGATGTATTATAATCATAATCCCATATACTAATTAAGTTATATTCAATTTTTTTCTTTTCAAAAAAATTAAAAAAAAGTATGGGGTCATTGTTTGCTTGTTCTGATTGAGCATTAGGCAAGCCATGTGTAATTATTGTTATTTTCACAGAAAATGTATATATAATAAATTTTCTTTTTAATATATGAAAATTTTAATTACAGGTGGGGCAGGTTATATAGGTTCTAAGTTGATTGAAAAATTAATTGATAAAGAATTTAGCATAACCTGTATTGATAACTTAATGTTTGATCAAAAAAATTTGACACCAATGATTAATGATAAAGTTAATTTTATAAAGGGAGATGTGAGGGATAAAAATTTAATGGAAAATTTTTATAAAAGTGCAGATATTATTATACCGTTGGCTGCAATTGTTGGTGCTCCATTAAGTGCTAAAATGCCTTTAGAAACTGAGGAAATAAATTTTGGGTCTATTGATCATATGTGCAAAAATTTATCTAAGGAACAAAGAGTAATTATGCCAGTTACGAATAGTGGATATGGTATAGGAAAAAAAGATGAGATGTGCGATGAAAATAGTCCATTAAATCCAATTAGTGCATATGGCCAAACAAAGGTTAGAGCTGAAAAAGTAATAATGGAAAGGGAAAATAGCATAAGCTATAGACTTGCAACAGTTTTTGGAACATCTGAAAGAATGAGAGTGGATTTATTAGTTAATAATTTTACTTACATTGCTGTAAAAGAAAAATTTTTATTATTATACGAGCCACACTTTAGAAGAAATTATATTCATCTTTTGGATGTTGTTGGTGGTATGGTTTTTGCAATTAAAAATTTTGATAATTTAAAAGGTAATGTTTATAATCTTGGATTAAGTGAAGCTAATCTTACTAAAGAGCAACTTTGTAAACAAATACAAAAAATTGTAAACGATTTTAAATTTGAAATTTCATTAGATGGTAAAGATGAAGATAAGAGAGACTATTTTGTATCAAATGAGAAAATTGAAAAAAAAGGTTTTAAAGCAATTCATACATTGGAAAGTGGAATTCAAGAGCTTAAAGAGTATTATTTAAGCGGAAATAATATTTATAAAAACTATTAATGCTAAAAAAAATTTTTGCTCTTTTAAATAGAGAACAAAAAAAAAAAATCTATTCATTTCAATTGCTTTTTATTTTACAAGGAATTTTAGAAGCAATAGGAGTTGTTTCTATAATTCCTTTGATGTATGCGATCTCAGCTCAAAGTAAAGAAGTATTATTAGACAAGTTATATTTTTTAGAAAGATTTTTAATTAATTTTGAACTATTAGAAATTCAGCTAATAT
>MDTB01235638.1_pt1 | contig 19077 bp, 16 predicted proteins | sample 811161 | NCBI WGS metagenome assembly MDTB01 (sample SAMN05326650, study PRJNA326480) | marine metagenome | isolation source: seawater | place: Mediterranean Sea | collected 2009
ATTTAACAGATTTGATTAACTTCTAAAAGTAGCTTTTTCACCACTTTCTTCACCGCTAATCAACTTGTTATATCTAAATATTAATTTACTATGAATTATTTGAATTAACTGATTACAAAATTTTATAAAACAAATTACTTACATTTGCCCAAAAAATTAAAAATGATAACGGTAAGTAATTTATCTCTTCAATTTGGTAAAAGGGTTTTATTTGATGATGTGAATATTAAATTCCATGGAGAAAGGTGCTATGGAGTTATTGGCGCTAATGGAGCAGGAAAATCAACTTTTTTAAAAATACTAAACTCTGAAATTGACCCAAATTCAGGAAGTGTCTCCATAGACTCTGAAAAAAGACTTTCTATTTTAAAACAAGACCATAACGAATATAATGACGTTTCAATAATTCAAACAGTTATGATGGGGCATCAAAAATTATGGGATATAATGCAAAGAAAAGATGCAATTTACGCAAAACCTGATTTTAGTGATGAAGATGGTATTGAGGTAGGTAAATTAGAGGAAATATTTCAGGAAATGGATGGATGGAGTGCAGAATCAAATGCAGCAGATATGTTATGTGGAATGGGTGTACAAACTGAGGAACACTCTCATCTCATGAAAGATGTAGAACCTATTACAAAGGTAAAGGTATTACTTGCTCAAGCATTATTTGGTAATCCAGATTGTTTAATACTTGACGAACCAACAAATAACCTTGATTTAAAAACAATTTTTTGGTTAGAAGAATTTCTACTAAAATTTAAAAATACTGTTATAGTTGTTTCTCACAACAGACATTTTTTAGATACAGTATGTACAAATATTGTAGATATAGACTTTCAAAAAATTCAGTTATTTACTGGAAATTATACATTCTGGTATGAATCAAGTCAATTAATGTTAAGTCAACGAGCAGCTGCAAATAAAAAAGCAGAGGAAAAAAAGAAAGAATTACAAAGCTTTATAGCTAGATTTAGTGCTAATGCCTCTAAAAGCAGGCAAGCAACAAGTAGAAAAAAATTACTTGAAAAGATAAATATAGACGAAATGAAACCTTCGGCTAGAAAATATCCTGCTATTATATTTAATCAATTTAGAGAAGCGGGAGATCAAATACTAGAGGTAAAAAATTTATCTACAAAAGATGAAAATGGCGATATCCTATTTGAAAAATTAAGTTTTGTAGTTAATAAAGGTGATAAAATATGTTTTTTAGCTGATAATAAACAAGCATTAACTTATTTATATCAAATTTTAAGTGGTGAAAAAGAAGCATTAACAGGCGAATTCTCTTATGGCCAAACAATTAAACACTCCTATTTTCCTAACGATCACGATGAATATTTTAAATCTAGTGACAATTTAATTGATTGGTTAAGGGAGTTTTCTGAAGATAAAGACGATCAATATGTTAGAGGTTTTCTTGGGAAAATGTTATTTAGCGGAGAAGAAGTTCTTAAATCAACAACTGTTTTATCTGGAGGGGAAAAAGTAAGATGTATGTTTTCTAAAATGATGTTAAATGAAGGAAATCTGTTGATTTTTGATGACCCTACAAATCATTTAGATTTAGAATCTATACAAGCTCTTAATAACTCAATGAAAAATTTTAAAGGAACTATTCTATTTTCATCTCATGATCATGAATTAAATGAAACAGTTGCTAATAGAATCATTGAAATTACACCTGGCAGTACTCATGACAAATTAATGGACTATAAAGAATTCCTTGAATTTAAAGGAATTAGAGAAAAGAGTTTAACTCTTTAATCTTATTCTACTAATGAAATCAAATGAATTAATTAAATCCTTAGAAAAAGAATTTAATAAATATTCTATTCCTGCTATTGCTAAATCACAAAAAGCATATATGAGGAATAAATTTGATTTTTTTGGCTTAACAGCTAGTAAAAGAAGAGAAATTCAAAAAACATACTTTAACTACTTTCAAATAAATGATTTAAAAGAATTTGTCACCTTACTCTGGAATTTAAATCAAAGAGACTACCAATATATAGCACAAGAACTCTTGTACGTCAATTACAAAGAATTTAAAGTTAAAGATGTTAAGTTATTTGAATATATGATTATTAATAAACCATGGTGGGACACAATAGATTTTTTATCGCCAAAAATTTTAGGAAAATATTTTAAGTTATTCCCTGATGAAATTGAGAAAAATACTCAAAAATGGATATCATCAAATAACATTTGGTTACAAAGATCTGCTATTCTATTCCAACTAAAATATAAAGAAACACTGAATACTGATTTATTAACTAGAATTATATTACCATTATCTAATACAAACGAATTTTTTGTAAATAAAGCAATTGGCTGGGTATTAAGAGAATATGGAAAAACAAATAAAGATTGGGTTTTTTATTTTGTAAAAAAAAATAAATTAAGTAACCTTAGTAGTAGAGAAGCACTAAAACACATAGATAAGGAAAAGTAAATTTTAATCATGGACTTATATACAATATCATTTATAATATCAACATTATGGATTGGGCCTTTTTGGTTTGCAATGTTAGTAAAACCTTATGAATCAAAAACAAAGGATTTACTAAATAAACCTTTGTTTTTTTTAGGCCCTATATTAATCTGGTTTATTATTATGATTATTAATCCAATAGGATTAATTGATTTTTTAAATAGTCCTTCTCATCCAGATGGATTTTTTGTAGGTATTGCAGAAGGATTATCAACAAATGCTGGTGTAACAGCTATGTGGGCTCATATGGTAGCTGGAGATATATTTGCTACTAGATGGATTTGGAAAAATAGTATTGAAAACAAAGATAATATTTGGTTACTCAGAATAAGTGTGTTTTTTGGTGTTATGCTAATGCCTCTTGGAATTGCAATTCATTTAATATTTAGTAAAAAAGTAAATTCATAATTTCAATTATGAAGAATATAAAACCATACTCAAATAATAACAAGAAGAAAAAACAAATTAAAACTATGTTTGATAATATTTCTCAAACATATGACTTATTGAACTCTGTTTTATCATTTCGGATGGACTATTTTTGGAGAAAATCAGTTATAAATAACATAAAAAATAACCCCAATACAATATTAGATATTGCAACTGGAACTGCTGATATTGCTATAAGTGCTTCAAAAATAAAAAACGCAAAAATTACTGGAATTGATATTTCACCTAAAATGCTAGAAATTGGTAATCAAAAGATCAAAAAAAAAAACTTAACGGAAAGAATAAAACTAGAGTTAGCTGATGCTGAGGCATTACCTTATAAATCAAATTCATTTCAAGCTATAACATGTGGATTTGGTGTTAGAAACTTTGAAAACATGGAATTAGGATTAAAAGAAATTTATAGAGTATTGCAAAAAAATGGGACTCTCATAATTCTTGAACCCTCTACCCCATCCAGTTTTCCATTTAAACACATATATAAATTATATTTTTCTTATTTTCTTCCTTTTGTTGGCAAATTAATATCAAAAGATAAAAGTGCTTATAAATATTTTACTGAGTCTGTTATTGCATTTCCTGAAAAAAATGAATTCATTGACACTTTAAAAAAAATAGGATTCAAAAACTGTAAACAAAAATCTCTAACATTTGGAGTAGCCTCATTATATATTGCTGAAAAATAGAATTAAAGGTTTAAATTTGTTTTAATATTTTAAAAATGCCAGAAGGACCAGAAGTAAAAATTGCATCGGACTATTTTAACTCTTTTTTTAAAAAAAGTAAATCAATAAATTTTGAAATTATTTCTGAATACTACTCAAATAAGTATTTCGAAGTATTCAACACAGTAAAGAAAAACTTAAAATTATTTAAACCAACTTATACTATTGGTAAAAACATATTTCTTGATCTAGATAATAAAGAAATATTCAATTTTCATTTAGGTATGACAGGAGGTTGGTCTAAAGATTTAATAAAACATTGTCATTTTCGTGTTTTTGACAAGAAAAAAGAATTATTCTTTAAAGATGTAAGAAAATTCGGAAAAATGAAAATAATAACAAAGACTGAGCAAATTGAAAAGTTTAACTCATCCTTAGATATACTTAGCTCACATTATGACACAAAAGGTCATATAAAATATTTAAGAGAAAAAATAAGAGACGAGAAATCCATTTGTTCTTTGATAATGGATCAAAAATACTTTCCTGGAATTGGAAACTATATAAAATCAGAAGGACTTTATTTAACAAAAGTACATCCTGAGGAAAAATGGAAAAATTTAAAATCAAGAAAAATAAATTTACTAATAAAAAATCTTCAACAAGTAATGTTTGCTAGTTACAAAACAGGTGGAGCTGAATTAAAAGACTTCAAAAATCCTTTTAACGAATCTGAATTTAAATTGAGAATATATGGGAAGAAATATACTGATAAAAACAACCCTGTAACACCATTGTTAACATCTGACTCAAGAAAATCTTGGATATGCAATAAAAGCCAAAAATTAAAGGTTAATTAAATGGATTAGTTGCCCATACATTTAATTCATTAATAAAACCTCTATCATCCATTTCAATAGCAGAAATAATTGCATGAGATATTTCCTTAGGAGTAAGTTTATTAGGAACCTCATCCCTTTCAATTCTGTCTGGATTAGCAAATGCTGTAGTTACTTCACTTGGGTTAACTTGACATACTCTGATATTAAATGGCCTTAACTCTGCCTGCCAACATTGTGAAAGGCATCTAACGGCAAATTTAGAGGATGAATAAATGCTACCTGTTGCATAGCCTTTCAAGCTAGCTGTTGAACCTATATTAATAATTGTACCACTTTTTTGATTTTTCATTATTGGAATGATCTCTTTGGTAAACAATGACAGTCCAAAAACATTTGTATTATATACTTCTAAAAAATCTTCGATTTTTAATTCATCTAAAGATCTTCGTAAACCTGTACCAGCATTATTAATTAATACATCTACTCTATTATCTAATATTTCAAGACATTTCTTTGCATTAATAGTAATATTATCAATTTCCCCTATATCAAATTCAAGCAATTTAACCGTTGTATTTTCAAAAGGTTTTCTTAATCTTTCTATAGATCTTCCTGTCACAAGAACATTTGCTCCTTTATTTAACAAACTTAATGCAGTTTCTTTACCTATTCCTAGACTTCCTCCAGTAACAATTATATTTTTTCCTTTTAAATTCATAATTACTTTCTTGATTTCATTATTCTCTCATATGCCTGATTTACTTTATTAAATTTTTCTTCAGCCATTTTAATTATATCATCACTTACACCTTGAAGTTTATCCGGGTGATATTTTTTTGCCATTTTTCTGTACGCCTTTTTAATTTCATCAATTGTTGAATTTTTTGAAATTTCTAAAATTTTATAATCATTATCAATTGAACTACCATTTTCTAAAAACATAGATTTAATTGACTCAAAATCATAATCATTAATATGAAGATATTTAGATATTTTTTTAATTAAATTAATTTCTATGTCTAGAAGTTCATTATCTGAAGCAGCAATTGAAAATAAAAACTGAACAATAATTAATCTTCCCGAATGATTAACATTTTTATCTATTTGCAAACAAATTGAACGAACAGAGGGAAAAGGCTTGTTTTTAATGTCATTAAAAATCTTAAAATACATGTCAGCCTTATATTGTCCAAAAGACTTAATAAAAAATGCTTTTACACAATTTAACTCTTCTTTTTTTATTACTCCATCAGCCTTTATTATAACAGCAGCAAGAGAAAGAAGGGCTAATTCAAAATCTGTTCCATTTGAAACTTTTTGTTTATTATCAAACATCGAACCAATTCCATAGCCAAAAAGAGCCCCTAATGGTCCACCAAAAGCCCAACCAAGTCCTCCAAAAATCCATTTTTTTGAAACCATAAATTATTTTCTAAATTTTAATTTAACTTTTCCATCATTAAATAATTCTACAAATAAACCTTTTTTAGAAGATTTTACAGGTCTACCTAAAATATCAAAAAACTTACTTTTTTTATTTTCTTTAGATATAATATTATTTAATTCACTATTTGCAATACAATAATTTCCATCTGGAGCTAACTGTGGAATGTAATAACCTGGATCTGTAATAATTGCATACATCAAAAGGTCCGTGTTTTGAAAATCTTGTTGCGTACAAAGTTCCCATTCATCTGCAATCCCATTACATATAAAATTATTATCTAAAAGGCCCATATTAGAAACGATACACCAATAAAGATACTCTATAGCCATGCATTCATAATCACACGTCCAATCATTGTAATGATACCAAGACTCTTCTGGATATTCATCTGGAACAGATAAAAACTGTCCACCTCTTGCTTCATCCATAGCAATAGACAAGTATGATGAATTAGGCTCTAAACCAAAAATATCTGGGTATATTTCCACTTGAGCACATGAATTGATAGTATGTAAAATCTCTTCTATACTAGCATCTTGACTCCAAAAACCAGGATTTTGAGGAGAAATTTCATTACTATATAAAACAGCACTGGCACAATAATTATAATTTTCTTCTAAATCATCAAAATTTGAAAACAATATATCTTCAGCATCAGAACCTTCAAATGTTAATAAAGGAATAATTGTCTTTTTATTACTTAAAATTAATTCAACATTAGAATCATCAATAATACCATCCTCATTATTATCTAATAATTCAGCTGTTATTGCAGCCGCATGTAAAACTTTTTCATCAGATATACTAGATTCTGCATATATATCTATACAATCTAAAACATTAACATACTTTGTGAATAGTTGTAGAGCAAAAATATCTTGATTTGGATTTTCTGCTATCTCAAAACACACATTATTTTGAGAAAAAACCTGTGCAAATAAAAAAAAGAAAATATATTTCATATTACTTTTGAAATAATTGGTTTGGATTTTTAAATGATTTAAACTCTAAGGCATTTCCTGATGGATCCAAAAAAAACATCGTAGCTTGTTCTCCAACTTGACCTTTAAATCTAATATAAGGTTTTATTAAAAATTTTATACTTAAAGATTTAATTTTTTCAGAAAAATTGATCCAATCATCCCAATCTAAAACAACTCCAAAGTGAGGAATAGGAACGTCTTCACCATCAACAAAATTTGATTTTTTTTCAATTTTATTTGAACTTGAAAAGTGTATTACTAATTGGTGGCCAAAAAAATTATAATCAACCCAATTTTTATCACTTCTACCCTCTTTAAAACCTAGTTTGTTTGTATAAAAATCTCTACATTCTTTTAAATCATAAACAGGGATAGCAAGATGAAAAGGTTGAAGCTTCATAAACTATCAATTTATTACTAACATACCAGAAAATTGATATAGTAAATATTCTTGAATTTTCGTATTAAATAAATTTGCCGTGTAATTAATTTTAAAGTTTAATAAATTTAACTGAGACTCTCTAAATTGAACACTATTAAGCTGTCCTAATAAATATAGGTCTTTACTTTTTTGAAAATTTAATTCAAAAATTTCTAAATTTTCTTTTTGTATTTCTAAATTTTTTAATCCATTTTCATATAAATTATATGAGTTGACAAGGGATAATTCTATTTTTGATTTTATGTCTTCTAATTGAATTTTCTTAGACTCTAAATTTATTCTTGAATTTTTAATATTTTTTCTAATAATATCTCCATTAAAAATTGGAAATTGAATACTAATAATTCCAAAAACCCCTCTATCAGTTTGTTTGCTTATAAAACTTGTTTCACTTCCACTTTTATTAAAAGAAAAAGAGGTGGAAAAATCAATTTTTGGAGAAACTTTAGACTTAGAAATCTTCAAGTCTTGTTTAGCTATATTATAATTCAATTCAGCCATTAAAATAGAACTATTTTTAACCTTCTGCTTTCTGTTCAATTCATCAAAAGTTAAACTATCATTAAAAATAACACTCTCATCAAAAACTAAAGTTGTATCTGAAATTCCAAGTAAAAAAAGTAAATCATTTTTTGTGGAAATAAAATCAGATTTAGTGCTATTTAAGTTTATTAAATCAATATTTAAATCTATTTGGGCATTTAACAAATCTAAATTAGAAGAAGAACCGTATTTAGATTTTTCATAAACTCTATTATATCTATCTAATGAAATATCATATGTTTCTTTTAAGACATTATATAAATTTTTTTTATTCAAATACTCATAATACTTCATTACAACTTCTATTATCTTATTTTCTATTTGAAATTGTAAATTTTGTTTAGATATTTTATCTAGATAATCAAACTTCTTTAAAGTATAAATACCAGAAAAACCATTAAAAAGTGTATAATTCAATGCTAATGAAGAAGATATAGACGAAGAACTAGCATTATTAGCCTCAATTTGATCCATTGATCCACCTCCAAAATCTAAAAATGAATTGAACTCAAATTCTGAGTTAGAAACAGATGAATTATAACCAGAACTTATTACAATATTAGGTAACAATCCAGCTGTACCTAAAGTAGTATTATTATCATTTATTTTAATTTCATTTTTGGCAATTTTTATATCACTACTATTTTCTATTGCATATTGAATTGCTTTCTCAAGAGTTATCATCTCTTGAGAAAAAGTAAAAAATGAAATAAAGAAAAATAAATATCTAATCATATTTCCTTTCTTAATTCTTTAACAGCAGGTTCAACTAATTCCCTATTATTATTTTTTGATATGAATAATCTTAAATTATTAACAGTTAATAATAATACTGGTAAAAATAATAATGTTAATAATGTAGCCATAATAATACCATAACTAAGTGAAATAGCCATTGGTATCAAAAATTGAGCTTGCATACTTTTTTCAAAAATCAATGGTAATAAACCAAAAACAGTAGTTATAGTAGTTAGAATGATAGGTCTAAATCTATTAATAGATGTTTGTTCTAAAGCAGTAAAAAAAGATTCACCTTTTTTTAATCTTAAATTAAATGATGTAATAAAAACTAGAGCATCGTTGACTAAAACACCAATCAATGCAACAACCCCAAAGCCTGAAAGAACACTAATTGGCAAACCATGCAATAAATGACCAAAATACACTCCCACTAATGTAAAAGGCATAAGTATAAAAACTAAAAAAGTCTGGGCTTTTGATCTAAAGGTGATTAAAACAATACACAAAATTAATAATGCAAAAACAGGCATTATTTTCTTCATTGAGTTTACTGTTACTGTTCCTTCATCTGATGACCCTGCAAGTTCCATTTTAACAGATGGATATTTTTTTTCAATTAAAGGAAATACATTTTTTTCTACCTCAGAAATTATATCAGAACTATATGAATCTGTACTTGCTAATTCACCATCAATTTCAATAATTTTTTTGCCATTTTTTCTATTTATACTTACAATTTTATTATCAATATCAAAATTTACTAGTTGATTGAGAGGAAATATACCTTTAGAAGTTTTAATTTTTAAAGCTTCTAAAGATGAAAATGAATTTTTCTCTTCTTCATCAAATCTTATCCACAATTTCATTTCGTCTTTATTATTTTGTAAATCCTGAACTTGTGTACCAAAAAAACCTTGTCTTACTTGATATAAAATTTGATAATTTGTTAAACCTAGACTTTTAGCCTTATTATTTAAAGTGAAATTAATTTCATCAGGGCCATACTCATAATCAGTTGAAGAAGCAGATACTCCTTCAATTCCTTTTAACATTTTTGCAAATAACATACTGGCCTCTTCTAATTCCTTACCATTGTCACTTAACAATGCAAATGACAAAGGCTTTCCAAAAGGATCTCCTATACCAATAATTAAATTTTCTAATCCATCAAAATCATTTAAGTTTTCTCTTAATTTTTCTACAATATCATAAGCTTTTATAGCTCTATTTTCAGGTGCCTCTAAAAATAATTGAATTTGACCGGCGTGAGATTTTGGACCTAATTTTAACTCTTTTGACCTAATAATTTTAGTATTTAAAGAATCCTCAAGTTCTTTATTTACATTATTTACTATTTCTAATATTCTGTCACCATAAGTTTTTGTTTTTTCAATAGTCGAGCCAGATTTAATTTTATACTCAACATATAAATCATCAAGTTCAATAGCTGGAAAAAAAGTAAATTTCACACCTGTTAAAAAAACAAAAACAACAAATAAACCAATGAAAAATAGATAACCTAAATAAATTCTTTTAAGAAATAATTTTAATAAAGGTTTATAATATTTATCCCTTAAATTATTTATTATTTTATTAAAAAAAATTGATATTTTATTTTTTCTTTGGTTCTTGTCTAAAGCTTTAGAATAAGCAATATGAGCAGGTAATATAAAAGCTCCTTCAACTAAAGAAAAAATTAAAGTTACTATAACAACAAAACCCATCTGCCATCCAAATTCACCCATCATACCTTCAAAAAAGAAAAATGATAAAAATGCAACTGCTGTAGTTGAAACACCTGCGAAAACAGCAGGGAAAACTTCCATAGTTCCTTCAACGGCGGCATCATATCTATTTAATCCACTTTCAAATTTTCTAATTATATTTTCACCAATAATAATACCATCATCAACTAGAATACCTATAACTAAAATCATTGCATACATTGTCATCATATTTATAGTTATGGGTGCAGAGGGAGCTAGAAAGAACATACCTAAAAAAGAAATTGGAATACTCAATGCTACCCAAAATGATACTCTAGGATGTAAAAACATTGTTAAAAAAAGAAGAACAAGAAAAAAACCAATTATTCCATTTTTTGTAAGTAGATCAATTCTTTGTTTTAAAGGGGTTGAGGCATCAAATAAAATTTTTGCTTCAGAATTTTTATTATTTAAATTAAAATCATTGACATAATTTTTTACATAATTAGCAATAAATAATATATCCTGAGTTTCAGTATTACTTACAGTTATATTAATTGATCTTTTATTATTTCTATACCTTTCAATAGATAAGTCAGACCAAGTATCTTTAATTTCTGCAACATCTCTTAAATAAAGAGGACTACCATTCTCATTAACTCTAACTATAATATCTGATATTTCATCACTTGAATTTTGTTTATTATTAGAACGAAGTAAATATTGATTTTGATTAACTTCTATTTTACCACCCGTTAAATTTATATTATTTTGAAGAACAGCGGAATTAATTTCTTCTAACGATAGATTATAGGATAAAAGTTTTTTTTCACTTACTGAAATTTCAATTTCTTTTTCCGGTAAACCAGTAATAGATACTTCAGAAATACCATCTACAGATTTAAGTTCGTCTTCAATAATATCAATTTTATTTTTTAAATAATTAAGATTATTATTAGAAGAAACTGAAAAACTTATTGTAGGCATTATAAATTCAATTTTTCTTACAAATAACTCATCTACATCTACATTAAAATTTATTTGATCTACGGCATTATTTACATTTTGCAGACCTACATACATATCTACTCCCCTATCCATTTCTACATAAATAGACGAGGTATTTTCAAGAGATGAAGAAGTGATATTTTTTACTCCTGAAACAGCCTCAAGTTTATACTCAATTTTTTTTGTAATTGCTTCTTCAACTTCTAGTGGAGATAATCCTGCTGATATAACTTGAACAAGGATTGTTCTACTTTCCATTTCAGGAAAAAAAGTTGAACGTAAACTATTTAATCCTACAACACCAAAAACAAATATTAAAAACATTAATAAATTAGCAGTAATAGGATATTTGATGAAATATGATATAAAACTTTTCATAAAAAATTAATTGACTTTCATTCCATCATAATAATAAGATCTATAGTTATCTATAATACAGTCATTATTTTTAAGATTAGATATAATAACAGAGTCATTTTTAAAATATATAACTTGTATTTCTTTTTCTTTTAAACTAAAATCCTCAAGAAGAAAAACAAATTTATTTTTATGTAATTTATTTCTTGGAATTTGATAAACATCAGTTAAATCCTTGCCAAAAACCTTGCCCTTTACAAACATGCCATCTTTTACATTTTCATCAGAAATATCAAAGAAAATATCAATACTTTGTGTTAAACTATTAATATGATTACCTTTTCTTTTTATAGTTCCTATAAAAGTTTTATCCATATCATCAGAAGAAAAAATAGCCTTATCTCCTATATCAAATAATTGTGACTCTGCAACACCTAATGATGTGGAAATTTCATAGTTTTTTTTATCTATTATTTGACCTAATCTTTGCCCTATCAAAACATTTGAACCAGTTGATAAGAACGATTGAGTAACAATACAATCAAAGGGTGCCTTTATGGAAAATTTGTCTAATTTATTTTCTAAAGACATTATTCTATAAAAAAGACTATAAACACCTCTACCAGATAAATAATTTCTTAATTTTTTTGACTGTATATTCGGTAAGTCTCTCATTCTTTTATTTATATCAAAATTTTCAACATAAGAGTCCCATTTAGTGAAGGAATTAGGGTAATCTATCTTTAAATCTGGCAAACATTGAATTAATAGAGATAAGAATTCACTTTTGATAGATTTAATTTCAAGTTTTAAATCAGTAGCTTCAATTCTTATTAAAGTTTGACCTTTTTTAAATTCATTACCAACTTTGAATTTATTTCTTTTAGAGTAAACCTTTCCGTTTACTTCACTAATTAAATCTACTTTATTTTTAGAATTTATTGTTCCCGAAATTTCTATTTCAGGCTTTACATCAATAATATTATAAAAAGAACATGTAACTAAATCGTTTTGAAAAAGTGAAGTCTCAGAATCTTTAACTTCTTCTTTATTTTCATTAGTTTCTATACAAGAGTTAAATACAATTAATATTAATAATAGAGATATTTTTTTTGTCAACATTAAAAATTTATGAAGCAAATTTAGCTTTTTTTATTAGAAAAAATAAAGAATGTATAATTATTTATAATAAAAGTTATACAATGTTTTTTGAATCAAGAATTTTCTTGGTTTTATTAACTCCAATTTCTATTAATTCTTTAGTTTTATGATAATCAAAAAAACCACATATATTATATGGTATATTTATGAGTATATCAGGTTCATAAGACTTAATTGCATTTTTAGATAATTGACTCATCATAACATATACAGTTTTATTTAAAAAATTAACCATATTTCCTGCATCTTCTTTTTTAGAACTAGAACTAAAGTAATTCAACATTTTATTAATTATAGGGTAATCTAAAGAGTACTTTGGAATGTTTTTTTTATAATTTGGATCATAATAATTTAAATTAACTGCTACCAAAATATCATTTTTAGTTCTTTTAACTCTTGAAAGGGGCAATGGGTTTACCAAGCCACCATCAACTAAAACATTATTTTCAGTAATTACTGGAGTTATTAAAGACGGTACAGAAATAGAAGATCTAATTGCATGATGCAAACTACCTTTATCAAAAACTACTTCTTCAAAGGAATTGATATCTGCTGCAATAGCACAATACGGAATTGGCAAATTTTCAATTAGTGAGTCTTTAAAAAAAGGTCTCATTTCATCAAATACTTTTTTTCCTTTTATGATTCCTCTCTTGTCAATTGTAAAATCCATCAATCGAAGAATATCAATCCTACTCTGTTTTAACATCCACTTTTTATACTCTTGCAAATTCCCAGAAGCATAAATACCAAGTATTACAGAGCCAATTGAAGTTCCAGCAACAGATTTAATATTAAAACCTCTTCGTTCTAATTCTTCAATTACACCAACACCAACTAATCCTTTAGCACCACCACAAGAAATAACTAGTGAAACATTCTTCATATTAAAATTGTATTAGTATTTGTTCTTTTTCTAAAATATAATCACTTCTTATCTCAACAATGTAAAAACCTTCAGCAAATGATTCTCTATAAATAACTATGTTATTTGAATTAGTTTTATAATTTTTAAATCAATTTTTATTTGATGATGTAATTGGGAATAATTTCTCCGTTATCATAAACGTAGAATAAAAAAATATCATTATTTAATTCTTTTACTTCCCTTCCAAGAACATCAACAACTTTAATTAATTTTCTACTATTAATATTTTCATTAAGATTAGTTTGATCGCATTCATCTCCTATCCCATCATTATTTGAGTCCTCTTGATTTGGGTTATATTCATCAGGACAATTGTCATTTTCATCACAGATCTCATCTTCATCTAAATCACTAATACATTCACAATAACAATCTTCAATTAAAATACAATCACTTTCAATAACATTTGTAAAAAATATAGTGTAAGTAGCAGGATCTAAAAATCCACATTCACAATCAACAACCATATTTTCAAAACTATTACATTCATCACATATTCCATCTTCATCCAAATCTTGTAAACAATTACCTTCACAGTCATAAAACTCTTGTGCATATTCACAACTTCCATCATCATTTGTTACAAATTCATTGTAATTACATGCTAAAGGATCTATACAACCTTCTAATTCATCACCGTTACAAATTCCATCATCATCAGCATCATTATCAATGACAACACCATTTTCACATGTATCACATATACCATCAACAAAAACGCATGATCCATCGTCAAAACCTCCAGGCAAAATTGTTGAATCATAATTACATGCTTGAGGATCAGTACAACCAAAAGAACAACTATTATTCCATAATATATTTTGTTCTGGATCAGAAACCACATCATATCCGGCCCAATAATATTCACAATCCTGTTCACTAACAGTGTAATCACAAGTAAAAGTATCAATATTAAAACAACAAGGAATAAAACATTCTCCACAATCATCTGAAATTCCACAAGAACCATCATCAATTATCGCATCGGAACTAAAATTACATGCATTGGGATCAGTACAACCTAAGTCTTGACTATTACCTAAATAAATATTTTCATCTCCTTCTTGATAAGGAACATACGCGAAGGGAAGAAAAAACATTTCACAAGTTGTGTAATCACACCAATAAATATTTTGTGGTGGTGAATTAGGGTTTAATGGATTACTTGAAGTATTATCATATGTAGCATAAGCATGTAATGTATATCCTTGTGGTAATTTTAACATATACTCAGGTTGATAAAAACTTTGCCAATTAAAATCCCATTCGGGAATACTAATAATAGGTATAGTATCTCCATTATTTTCAGCGTAAACAAGCCATGATTTTCCAATCAAATGCATATGAGGAAGAATACTTATTAAACTAATATCTTCTTCTATTTCAAAAGAAACATAATGTTCATAAATTTCATTGGCTGGCACTAATAATTGGGTATCAACAATAGTTTCCACTTGAATTTCCCTCAGGACTGGCTGTTCTTTAAAAAATAAATTTATAGAAGATTGATCATACTGATCTATAGGAGAAGGTGCATAATGCATTTGTATAGAAATATCTGCACCAGCTGGAAGTAACATACCTATATCATTATTCCAAATCGGAGGCACCATACCAGGAGTATATCCAGCTGATAGTTGAGGAACCTCACCAGTACAGAAACCACTCTCACATTCATATCCATACTCAGGTGTAGAAGCATCAACAGCTGCGCATGCACCATCATCTATATTTATTAAAACATGGTGAACAGCAGCATAATTTCCCGGAATAATTTCAATAGACTTTAAATATTTATCCTCAGGAAAATTTGTTTCAAAAACAAAAACTCTATAATCATCTTGATTATTTCCCTCTATTAAATATTCTTCTTCCATAGTAAAAACTGCATCAGGAACCCCAACAGAAGAACCTTCAGGAAAATTTGGAATTGGAGCCTCAAGAGAAGGATCTCCCTGTAGCATTCCATTAGAAACCCATTCATTAATTAAACTTTTTTGTTCATCTGTTAAACCTCTCTCTCCTAAAAAAGTAGAATACTCTGTATCTGCATGCCAAGGAGGCATATAATCAATTGCGGTAACATAATTAATCATATTTCCCAAAGAAGCAACTTCTAAATAATTAGTAAATGGCATTGGGCCAGATTGACCAACTCTATGGCACTCGGTGCAATTATTATATATAATTGGAGATATGTGCTCACTGAAATTAACTTGAGAAAAAAGAAATATTGGAAAAGAAAATAAAATTAAAAAATATCTCATAAGGAAAATTATTAATTAATAAATCTAAAGTAAATAACATTACTTTAAAATAAAGTAACATATGGTGTTATATAAACAAAGTTAGATAAAAATTTAAACTATCTTGATAAAATCATCTCTGTTAAACCTTATTCTCTTTCCATAAACCCCATTTGAAGCTCTTTTACCAGCACTAATAACCATACAAATCTGATCTGTTTTAGGAAGATTCAATAAAGATTTAATTCTTGCAGAATCAATGCCTTCCATTGGACAAGAATCATATCCAAAAGCTCTTAATGAAAGCATTAAGTTTTGACACGCTAATGCAGTTGTTTTTTGAGACCAAACTTTCATATCAGAAAAAGAAACTGGTTCCCTTGGAATAGGTTTTGAAAAACTTAAAAAAAATATTACAATTTTTTTTAATAAACCCTTTATTCCTAAAAATCCTTGGTCATAAGCTAGTGGAACTATTTTTTTATAATAATTTACAACAGCCTCAGGGGGGTTATCTTTAGAATTAAGTAATTCTAACATTTTCTTGCTGTTTTTTTTCCAAGCTGTTGGTTTGGCTACACAAACAATTAATTCTTGAGCTGTTCTAGCTGCAGGTTGGCTTAAACAATACTCAACTAATTTTTTCTTTTTTTCATTAGATTTTACCCAATAAAATTGCCATGATTGAAGATTTGATGAGTTAGCAGCAAGTAGTGCTAAATCTAAACATTTTTGAATATCTTCTTCAGGAATTTTTTCATCATTATAAACCCTAACACTTCTTCTACTTTCAACTACTTTTATAAACTCTTCTCTATCTATTGAAGGAACTTCTTCTTCTTGAGAAAGATTTAATTCCTCTTTAAAAATATCTACCATAACTAAAATTTAATGCCAATTTTTTTATAAATATAACCAAGTAACCAAGCTGGACCAATTAGTAAAAATTGAATATCTTTTATAAAAGATGGTTTCTTTCCCTCTATTTTATGGCCAATAAACTGTAATATCCAAGAAATAATAAAAATAAAAATTGCTAGGTACAGTAAAATATCTTTTCCTAATACAGTTTTCCAAAAATATATATCTAGAAGTACATATAAAGAAAATAAAAACATACCAAGAAAAATTTTATAGGACAACCTTAAATAAAAAATCAATCCTAAAATAATGACAATAGTACCCCAATGTAAAAAGTTATACTCATTCCCAAAAAAAATAAATTCTTGAGGAACTAATGATAATAATGCTATAATACTCCAAAATATTAATGGAATACAAATCCAATGAATTATTTTGTTTGTTTTATTTTGGTGACTTTCACCATATTCATTAAACCAATCGTGAATTGTTTTCATATAAATTTATTTTAATATTCTCCTCCACCTTCGTTATCCTTTAGATCATTATTATTAATTGTACTTTTTCCTTTAATTGGGTCAAATTTTAATTTTCCAAACTTATATTTAAAGTTTAATTGTATTGATCTAAATAAAATTTGATTATTTGATCTTTGCGCAAAATTACTTCCCTCTAAATCTGTTTCAAAAGACTTGTACTTACTCCAAGGTTCAATCAGCCCAATTCCAATTGAACCTCTTTTATTATTAAATTCTTTTTTCAGTCCAAAACTAACCATAGAAAAACTTGGAATAGTACCTTGAATAGTTTGTCTTGGTGATCTATACCAACCACGACATTCAAAGGAATAATTTTTACCTAAATCAATTTTAGAGTTTAAATACCATTTAAATACTAGTCTGATATCATCTACATTAGGATTATTCACAGAATATTGAGATGATGAGACATTATAAGTATAAATATCTCCCCCTCCTCTAATGTTCATGACTTTTGGTATTCTTATAGAGCCAAAAAAATTAAAACCAAAAGAGTTATTTGTACCAATATTAAAATAATTAGTTGTTGAAGTATCTCCAGAAACAGAAATAAAGTCCTCAATTATATCATCGGTTTTTTTATAGTAAACAAAGTAATTTGTCATAAAACCTGGTTTAAAACTACTGAAACCAAACTCAAATTGTTGAGTAATTTCAGGATTTAGATTAGGATTTCCTATTTTAATATTTTTAGAATCAGAAAAAACTAAATTTGGATTAATATAAGTCATACTAGGCCTCATTAATCTTTTAGAATAGGAAAACTTTAAAGTATTGGAAAAATTTAATTTTTTAGACAAGACAAAACTTGGTAAAATAGTGTGGTATATATTTTCATCAATATTTTGACTGCTTAATTCATATTGCCCACTAATTTTTGTTCCTTCATAACGTGCACCAACAATTAAAGAAATATCTTTAGGAAACTCTATACTTGAAGATAGATATCCAGCCCAAACTGACTGATCATAAATAAAAATATCAGATGTAGTATTTGTGTCATTATCACCTGCATTATCATAATCAAAAATCCCTTGATAATTTGTATAGTCAATCTCTCTTAATCTATTAATATACTTTCCACCTAATTCAATCTTAAAAGATTTAGAAATAGGATGAATATAATCTAATTGAATGGTATATTCTTTACCAACACCATCACTGACGTTATCATAATCTAAACTATCTGTTAGCTCAATTGACGAAAAACTTTGATTTGTAAAACTTTCGTCATTATTATATTCTCTACCTAATTGAAAAGCCAATCTCAGTTCTCTTTCTTCATTATCTAAAAAAGTCTTTATAAAATCAGTTGTCCATTCAAACTCTGTATCAGTGTTAAGTGATTCCTGAAAAACATCATAAAAGCCCTGAAGGGATGAATCATAGTTATAATTCCCCTCATTAGTTTTTCTGTAACCACCATACCACAGACTTGACAAAATATTAAATTGAGGATTAAATTCATAATAAGCATCTAAAGAAGAGTTATGACCTACCCAATTTCCCAGAGTTTGACCATTTGATTCTAATATACTTTGGCTTATGCCGTTTTCATCAAATGTTTCTCTGTAATATGAACTTTCTCCTTTTCTGGGCCAGCCATATCTACCCCCAACTCTTCCGCTGAGACCAAACTTATTATTTCCATAACTAAA
>MDTB01003557.1_pt1 | contig 19076 bp, 18 predicted proteins | sample 811161 | NCBI WGS metagenome assembly MDTB01 (sample SAMN05326650, study PRJNA326480) | marine metagenome | isolation source: seawater | place: Mediterranean Sea | collected 2009
AAATCAAAAAAAATGAATCACAATATAAATGGTTTTGAATTTCTAACTATTTTAATAATAAATCTTGCAAACCGTATAGGTATTTTCATGCAAAAAAACTTTGGTTGATCTAGAAAGAAAACTCGTTGTCTATGCTGAAAGTGGACATGCAAATAAAAATGATTGGCTCAGATACCTAGTTCATCCTGTTAGAGCTTTTTGGGGGGATGGAACAGATGAATGGGAAAATTGGAAAACAAATTTTCAATTTTATAAGAATTATTTTTTACTTACTGATGATGTTTCTAAATCAGAGATAGGATTCCTTCCATTGACTTTAAATTATTATATAAACAATAAAAAATTATCCCTAGTAAATCAACTGGCAGAAAAAATGAAAATATTTAACAAGGTATTGATTGCATGGTTAGATGGAGACCAAAATATTCGATATGAACATGATAATTGTATAATAATTAAATATTCTAGTAATCAAAATAAAAACAATGCAAATGTTTTTATTCAGCCAGCAGATTTAAGATCGGATTTGCTAAAAGAATATTTTAATGGGAAACTAAAAATTAAAAAGAAAAAAAAAATTCCTTCATTAGGTTTTGATGGTATGGCAGATTATCCTATCTTTAAAATGAAAGGAACTATTATTAAAAACATATTTCACCATATTTCTTATTCTATATTTAAAACTCAATTTACTCCAGATCCAATCTTTCCAATTTTACTTAAAAGAAAATATTTTTTATCTTTATTAAATAATTCGTCTTTAATTAAAACAGATTTTAACATAAGAAATTCTTTTGCATTTGGGTTAGTTCATGATGAAAGTAATGCTAGGAATGAATACATAAATAATATTATCAGTAATGACTACACATTCTGTTATCGCGGGAATGCAAATTATTCGCTCAGACTATATGAGACCCTTTGTCTAGGAAGAATCCCTTTGTTTATTGATACTGATTGTGTTCTACCATTAATGGGAAAAATAAATTGGAAAGAAATATGTCTTTGGGTAGATCAAAGTGAGATTGAGTTTATTGATAAAAAGATTTTAGATTATCATCAGTCTATGAATTCAAAAGAATATACTGAAAAACAATTATATTGCCGAGAAGTCTGGTTAAAGTATTTCTCTAAAGAGGGATTTATTAAATATTTATACCAATTTTTAATTCATAATAAATCTATAGACAAATCATGAAAGTATTAATTCTAGCAGGGGGATTTGGTACACGTCTTAGTGAAGAAACAGATAAAATTCCAAAACCATTAGTGCAGATAGGAGGAAAACCTATTTTATGGCATATTATGAATATTTATTCCAGATATGGATTAAATGATTTTTTAATTTTAATAGGTTACAAGGGAAATATGATTAGACAATATTTTAACGGCCAATCATTTAAGTCTAAATGGGAAGTAGAGTTTTTAGAAACAGGATTAAAAACGGATACAGGTGGTAGAATAAAAAGAGCTGAAAAATACATTAATAATAAAACATTTATGCTTACTTATGGGGATGGCCTAGCAAATATAAATTTAGATATGCTTAAAAACTTTCACAATCAACATGATGGTATTGTTACAATGACTTCTGTGCAATTGGCTAGCAGATTTGGAATCTTAGATATTGGTAAAAATAATAGAGTTACTAAGTTTAGGGAGAAGCCTAAAGAAGATTCTGCATGGATAAATGGAGGTTTTTTTATTTGCAATCCAAAAGCAATAGAATATATTGAAAATGATAGTACAATATTTGAACAAGGTCCATTAAATAATATTGCTGGTGAAGATAAACTATATACTTATAAACATCATGGTTTTTGGAAATGTATGGATACCCTTAGAGACAAAAGAGATTTAGATAACTTAGCTAGTCTAAGAACCCCACCTTGGTTAAAATAACAATGAAGATTCCCTTTAATAATATTTATAAAGATAAAAAGGTTTTAATTACTGGGCACACAGGTTTTAAAGGTTCTTGGCTATCTATTTGGTTAAAAAAACTTAATGCAAATGTATATGGTATATCAAAGGATATTCCAACAAATCCAAATTTATTTGTATTAGCTAATCTTAAAGATGAAATCATACATAACAAATTGGATATCAGAAATTTTACTTTATTACTGGATTGTATAAATAAAATTAAACCTGATTTTATTTTTCATATGGCAGCACAATCACTAGTGTCTAAATCTTTTATAGATCCAATAGATACATTCTCTACAAATATAATTGGTACTGGAAATATACTTGAATGTATAAAGAAAATTAATCATCCATGCGTTGGAATTATTATAACTAGCGATAAGTGTTATGATAATCTTGAATTAGATCGAGGTTATCATGAAGAGGATATTTTGGGTGGTAAAGATCCGTATAGTGCTTCGAAAGGATCAGCTGAATTAGTATTCAAATCTTATTATAATTCATTTTTCATTCAGCAGGATAAAATCAGAATTTCAACTGTGCGTGCAGGAAATGTTATAGGAGGAGGAGATTGGGCAAAGAATAGAATTATTCCAGATTGTATTAGAGCATGGGAAAATAATAAATCTGTAGTAATTAGGAATCCAAATTCAACTAGACCATGGCAGCATGTGCTTGAGCCACTAAGTGGATATTTACATTTAGGCCATGAATTATTTAAAAAAAATAAATTAAATGGTCAATCATTTAATTTTGGACCTCTACCTGATAATAATCATACTGTGATTGAGCTAATAAAAGAAATGATTAACAATTATAAAAAAATATCAATAAAGGGATATGAAGTTTTAAATAATAATGATTTTGAAGAGGCAAAATTATTAAAGCTTAATTGTAATAAAGTATTTAAAAAAATTAACTGGGTTGCAAACTTGAATTTTCAAGAAACTATTTTTTTTACTGCAGATTGGTACAATAATTATAATAATAGTGATAATCCATTAGTTTTTACTATTAAACAGATTGACAAATATTGTAAAAAAGCATTTGATAATGATATGATATGGATGAAATAACAATAGAAGGAGTATTATTAATTGATTTGAAAATTATTGATCATCCTAAAGGTAATATTTTGCATGGGATGAGAAATACAGACAATGGTTTCCATGGATTTAGAGATGCATATTTTAGTACTATTAATCAAGGCGATATTAAAGGTTGGAAAAAGCACAAAACAATGATAATGAATCTTATTGTACCAAATGGTAAGGTTAGGTTTGTACTCTTTGACGGTAGAATGAATAGTGTTACAAAAAATCAATTTTATACAGTCGAATTGTCTAGGAGTAATTATAAGAGATTGATGATTCCACCTGGAATTTGGCATGCATTCAAAGGAGAAAGTCATAAGGAAAATATTATTTTAAATATCTCTAATATTAAGCATGATCCTAGAAAAATATTGAGAAAAAATATTGAGGAAATTTCTTATGATTGGGAAATTCATTGAAAAATATCCTTATTACAGGCGGTCTAGGTTATATCGGTGGTAGATTAACTAAATATCTATCAGAAAAAAAAGATATTAAAACTGTTATTACTACAAGACGTAATCATAATCTATCCAGAGTTAAATCTAAATTAAATAATACTAAAATTATAGCAACCGACTATAAATCAAAGGAAAAAATAATAAGTATGATGAATGGTGCTGATGCAATTATACATCTAATTGGACCAGATGCCCATTCCAGAATGAGAAATAAAATAAATAATAGATACGTTGATATTATAGAGAATCTGTCTGATGCTGCTAATAAAACTGGAATAAAAAAAATAATATACTTTTCGACAATACATGTATATGGTAATAATCTGGAAGGAAGTGTGGATGAAAGGACTGCACCTATTCCAAATAAACTTTTTTCTTCTACCCATTTATTAGTTGAAAATCTTTTGGTTAATTTAGCTTATAATTATAGAGTATCTGTAGTTCGATGTGCAAATGTATTTGGAATCCCATATTTTGATAATTCTAAATGTTGGGAATTGGTTATAAATGATTTTTGTAAATCTGCAATAAAAAATAAGAAAATCATAATTAAATCCTCAGGATTAGAATATAAGAATTTTATTGCAATGGAAGATGTTATTGCAGGAACATACTTTATACTTCAAGATAAAATGGGAAATCAAATAAATACTATATATAACCTAGGTGGAGCCAAAGTAATTAGAATAATTGAGATTGCAGAAAAAATAAAAATTATACTAAAAAATAGCTTTAATATCAATTGTACTGTAAAAATAGATAACAGTCTTGGAGATAAGATAAATCATGTACCCTTTGAATACTCAATAGATAAAATAAAAAAACTTGGTTTTAACCCAATATCATTAGAAAAAGAAATATATAGAACATTAGATTATTGTATGAAAAATGGGAAATAATAAAATTGTTAAACTCATATAATTAATGAGATTATTTAAAGAATTAGAATTAATCGTTACTGAGGTTTTTTCGAATGAGAATTTTAATAAAAAAATAATAGATTTATCATTTGTGCTATCAATTCTATATTTTTTTATAAGAATCATTGATAATTTTATTATCCAGCAGGCAAACCTGGGGGATGAATATTTTTTTTACAGGGATTTAGAATTTTATATTGCTAATGGTTATTCATTATCAGTTTTAAAAGGAATATCAATACCGTTTACATTATTTTCAAACCTGATATATTATTTCATATCTGATATATCTTTATCACTTAGATTGGCTAACTCGACAATAGTTGTTTTATTGATTATTTATTTATTAAATAGAAAAAATTTAATAAATCGTAATAATATCAAAATATTTTTTATACATTTTTTTATTTTGATTGGTTCTGCTGGAGGATCGTTTCAAGGAACTAATGATAGTTTTTTTATATTAAGTTGTATCATAATTTTTTGCGAATATTATTTATCATTTAAAGGGGAAAAAGTAAACTCTGTTATATTAACCACAGCATTTACTATTTTTATTCTAAGTCGGCCTATTTTTATAATTTTTTTATTTTCTTTATTTGTATCTGTTTTATTATTTCTTTTTATAAAGTATGGATTCAAAAAAAAGATTATAAAAAAAATAAAGTTTTATAATTTTGTATTTGGGATTTTGATTGCATTATTATTTAACTATCCAAGATTTATCAATCCTCAATACTTAAATAATCAGAATGGTTATTTACCTAAATTTCTAATTTTATCTTATTCGGATAAATCTGGAACGTATAAGGTAGATGACCCAGGTTTTAGTTGGGTACAATGGCATTATTATTCACAATTAGTTGCTAACGAAAATGGCCTTGGACTATTTTCTCCATTATTACCATGGGATGAGGTTAGAAAATATAAAATTAAATATGGTGATGAGGTACTCCCTAAGTCATATTCTGACTATGTATTTAATTATTTTTTATTTTCACTAGAACGAATTCCAGGTAGTATTTTTGAAACTTTTATTATAAGTATAAGATTTGTAGGTGGTTTATTGTTTTTGCTTCCGTTATGGTTAATATTTCAACTGCACCATAATAAAAAAGAAAGTTTAATATTTATGTCTTTAATAATTTTTTGTTCCATTATATCATGGGCATTTATTATTCCAAGAGCTCTTGACCATAGGTGGCTTCTACCATCTTATACATTGTTGCTGATTATTTTTACCAATCAAAAAAATTATAAACCATCATTAATAAATGAAAAATATATGTTACTTAATACGATATTATTAGATATTATTGTACTTTGGGCACTATGGAAATGGAGGATTTTCTATAATATATAATGAAAAATAATTTAAAATTATCAATCGTAATTCCAGTTTATAATTCTAGTCAAACCTTTACCGAATTCTATAATAGATTAAAAAGTGTTTTGGAAGAAATAACAAAATCATGGGAAATTATTTTTGTTGATGATGGTAGCAAAGATAATTCTTGGGAGAAAATAAAGAAAATTTGTCAACTTAGTGATAATATAGTAGGAGTAAGATTAAAAAAGAATTACGGGCAACATAATGCTTTATTATGTGGTATAAGAAAAGCGAGAAATAATTATATAATAACTATGGATGATGATTTACAAAATCCACCTGAAGAGATACCACTTTTAATACAAGAGATTCAAAAAGGATATGATGTTGTTTATGGTTATCCTAGAAAAGAAAAACATGGGTTATTAAGAAATTTAGCATCAATAATAACCAAAATAGCACTCAAAACAACAATGGGTATTAAAACAGCAAGGCATGTCAGTGCATTTAGAATTTTTCGTAAAGATTTGAGGAATTCATTCTCTTCCTATAAAGGTTCATTTGTTTCTATTGATGTATTGTTATCATGGAGTACAAATTCATTTAGAGCAGTACCTGTTAATCATTTAAATCGTAGTAAAGGAAAATCAAGTTACACTATAAAAAAATTAATTAATCATGCTTTTAATATGGTAACAGGTTTCAGTGTGCTGCCATTACAAATTGCAAGTATTATAGGGTTTTTATTTGCTATTTTTGGATTGTTAATATTACTGTTTGTTTTAGGAAAATATTTAATCCAAGGTTCGACAGTTCAAGGATTTACCTTTTTGGCTTCTATTATATCTATTTTCTCAGGGGCGCAACTTTTAGCAATTGGTATAATAGGCGAGTATTTATCAAGAATGCATTTTAGATCGATGGATAAACCTCAATACTCTATTGGGGAAAAATTGAATTTAGATATATAGTATTGAACAAGATATGCCAAAAATTAGTTTGGGACTCTGAACATTTCAAAAAAAAAATAGCAAAGGTTATTTCTTCAAAATTAAAAGAATCAGAATTTAATATTGTTGATAAATGGTGTAATAAAAATAAGATTGATTGTATTTATTATTTAAAGGAGAATAATAATAATTTTAATTCATTAATCGAGAGTAATTATAATTATATACTTGTCGACACAAGAGTTGTTTACATTCTTGATATAAAAAATAAACTGTCTCTATATAATTCTGATAACAACCTTAAAATAGAAGCATCTGTAAATAAAGTGAACCCTAAGCTATATAAAATAGCAGATGAGAGTATATCAGGAACTAGATTCTACAATGATAAAAAATTTGATATTGCTTTGGTGAGACAGATGTATAGAGAATGGATTAATAAAAGTATAAGTGATTCAAAATCCCATATGATTACTGCAGAATTCAATGGTGAAGTGATTGGGTTTATCTGTTTCAGTATTCATAAAAAATCTATCGCCCAAATTGGTTTAGTAGCTATTGATCGTAAAAAACGAAATATAGGTGCTGCCTCAGTTTTAATGAATGAATGTATAAAATTGTGTAAATTAAAAAAAATGAATACCATAACTGTAGCAACACAATTCAATAATCATCCTGCAAAAATGTATTATGAAAAATTTGGATTTATAAAATCATTTCAAGGAAACTGGTTCCATAAATGGTATTAATAAAATGAAAATAGTATTTAATAAACCAAGTCTTGCAGGGAATGAAATTGAATTTATCAAAGATGTGGTTTCTAATGGCCATACATCAGGAGATGGTATCTATACAAAGAAATGTTCATCATTATTATCTAATATTTTGGATGTAAAAAAAACATTAATGACAACTTCATGTACTCATGCTTTAGAAATGGCAGCAATTTTATTAGATATAAAACCTGGAGATGAAATTATTTTACCATCATTTACCTTTGTATCTACAATTAATGCTTTTGTTTTAAGAGGTGCAATTCCAGTTTTCGCAGATATAAGAAAGGATACCTTAAATATTGATGATCGAAATATAGAAAAACTTATAACGAAAAAAACTAAAGCTATTGTTGTTGTTCATTATGCAGGAGTTGGATGTGAAATGGATTCAATTATGGATATTTCGAATAAATATTTAATTCCAGTGATTGAGGATAATGCTCATGGTTTATTTGGTAAATATAAGGATAATTATTTAGGAAAATATGGTGTTATGGCAACTCAAAGCTTCCATGAAACTAAGAATTTTAATTGTGGTGAGGGTGGGGCACTAATAATAAATGATTCACGATATATAGATAGAGCAGAAATTATTAGAGAAAAAGGCACTGATCGTTCAAAATTTTTTAGGGGTGAGGTAGATAAATATTCGTGGGTTGATATTGGTTCTTCTTATCTAATGTCAGATATATTAGCGGCATATCTTTATGCTCAATTACAAAATAGAAAAAAAATACAGTTGAATAGAACTAGGATATGGGATAATTATAATAAAAACTTAGCAGAATGGGCAGAAACTAAAAATATCAGATTACCTTTTATACCAGATGAATGTCAGCAAGCTTATCATATGTTTTATTTAATAATGCCTTCTTTTGAAGAACGTAATAAATTATTAATTCATTTAAATAGTAAAGGCATAATGGCTGTTTTTCATTATTTGCCACTACATTTATCTTATATGGGTAAGAAATATGGATGGAAAAGAGGTGATTGTCCGATAACAGAAGATTTAAGTAGTCGTTTAATTAGGCTTCCTATGTATAATAAGCTTGATATTCGAAATGTTAATTTTGAGCATTTTTATGACTACTAAGGATAAATCTCAATATATCATTTTCACTTTAATAATTTTTATTACCTCCGCAATTATCCTTAGTATGAAAACTCCTTTTACAGGAGATGAATTCTATACACTTGATATAGAAAAAATACATAAGCCTCTTCTATATAAGATTATTATAAGTGGTATTATTAAAATTTTTAATCCAATTTCATCTGATCATGTCTTGATTTTAAGGTTGAGCAGTTTAATTTTTTCTACAATATCTATATTGCTTTGGTTTATCTATTATATAAAGAATAAGAATCAGGCTTTTATTTTTTCAATTTTAATTATAACGAGTGGATTTTTATTAAGAGAAACTATTTTTTTTAGATACTATTCTTTTTATTTCATGACATCTACAATTACTTTTTTAGTACTACTCCAGGCCCATAATTTATTTTCTGTAAATCAAAAATTATTAATAGGCTTTATAGGGTTTATATTAAGTCCATATTTATTTTTTGTTTTAAATGGCTTACAGTATTTTTGTTATTTTCTTTATATATTGATTTTTGAAAAAATTAGAAACGCTAGATTACGTTTAAGTTTAATTATATCTAATCTAATTATTTTTTGTTGCTTTTTAATATATCCAAAAATGATTTGGTGGGTTTTTAATTGGATTAATATTATGGATCATGCAGCAATAAATCTTTCATCAACTGAGTTAAGAGGTTTTACAATATCTACAATAGTGAAACCTTTTTATGCAATATATCAAATGATATTTGGTTATGATATTATTCCAACTGAATTAATAATAATCGCGCCATTATTCATTTTAATTTCTGGAATATTTCTTTTTTTATTTTATAATATTTTTCAAAATAATAATAAAATATTTTTGTTTTATTTATCAATATTTATAATGCCATTTTTATTAATTTTTTACTTTTTTGAGGCTATCACTTTACCTGGGTTTTTGCAAATGGATACAAGACATGGGATGCTTTTTTATCCATTAATTATTTCCTCAGTTCTTTTATCAACAGACTATTTGTCTAATAGTATGAGAAAAATTTTTATCAATTCTTTAATTTTTTCACAAGTAATAGGGGTGGTAAATGCTCATAAAGAAGACAAGTGTGATTGGTCATTAATCTCAGAAAAAACAAATTCATATGTAGAAGAAAATAAATGTAGAAATATTCTTCTAGATGGAAGATCGTCACAACCGTTTAAATTTTATAATAAAAATCCAAAAATTAATAATTTGATTCAATATACATGGGGAAATGAAGACTCTATTAAAACTTGGCTTCATGGAAGAGATAATATAATATTATTACTAAATGATTATAAATCATATACGAATTTATCTCTTAAACAAAATTGGAATTCAGGTGAAAGTAGTTATGGAAGAGTAAGTACTCTTGAGAATTTATTAACTTTATTAAATAAAAAATATTATCTGATTGATTCCTATATAAACTATCCTACGTTTTTTTATTATTTTGAAAAGAAAGATGAAATTAATTCAAACATTATAAGTAGTAGTGTATGGGAATATCAATTAAAAGACTTGATATTACCATTATCAAATCCTCAAGAAAAGCAATTAGTCTCATCTGTAGTTATTGAATCAAAGAATTCAATAACTGTTCTTGCTGATTCATTACTTGTTCTTAATCTAGAAAATTCTAATCATATTGATTCAGGTGAGATTGTAGGTTCAATTCAAATAGGAAATGAAATTGTGCAGCTTATAAAAGGTGAAAATATATGGGACTTATTCTCTGATTATTATAATGAGATTTTAGATGAAAGTAGTATTTTTTTTCAATGGGACCACAAGCCTTTAGTTTCTGGTTCAATATCTTATCCAGGTTCTTATCTAAAGCATAAAGCAAATATTTATTCATTAAAGTTAAACAATCCTAAGAATAAGGAAGTTTATATAAGTAATTTAGTCGAAAAAGCAGATTTAAGAGTTTGGATTTTTAAAAAAACATAAAAGACTGATGTGTATAAAATATAACTCATATATGGTGATGTAGAGAATGCAAATAGAGAATGGCATAAGAAAAATTTTAGATAATTCTTTCATATATAATTTTTCTCAAAATATAATTGGAGCAAATAGATTGCGTAAAATATTTGTGGAACAACATTTGAAGGTGAAAAATGGGATGACCGTTTGTGATCTAGGATGTGGAACTGCAGAGATATTAAGATTTTTACCAAAAGAAATTGAATATTTTGGTTGCGATATATCAGAGAAATATCTTGAGCATGCAAAATCGATGAATTATAATAATGCAAAATTTTTCACAATAAATCAATCAAAGATTATATTTAAAAAACTTGAATTTGATTTATTTATTGGTATTGGCTTGTTACATCACCTTGACGATAATGAGGTTACAGAATTATTAGAATATTCATATAGTAAACTAAAAAAAGGAGGAAGATTTATATCTATTGATCCTTGTTATATTAAAAATCAGTTTTTTATCTCAAAATATCTTATAAAAAATGACAGAGGCCAAAATGTAAGAACCTTGAAAGAAATGAAATCTTTAATTTTATCAGATTTTAAAAAAAATAAAATCATTCATAAAAACAATTTACTTAGAATTCCATACGACCATGTTATTCTTGAATTAATAAAATAAATATATTCATTAAATAAGGTGCATAAAAATCGCTAGAGGTTATATAAAAGAAAATAGTAAAAGTATATTAATATGGACTTCATCATTCTACCCTGTTGTCGGAGGATTACAAACTGCTACTTTAGAAATAGGGAAGTATTTATCTGGGAAAGGATGGAACGTCAATATTATTGCTAATAAATATCCAATTAGGTTAAAAACAAATGCCTTGATTGATGGAATGAGAATAAAAAGATACATTTTTTTAAAAAATCCAATTTCTTATTTCAAAGTATTTAGATTAGATCTTTTTTTGGCATGGTTTTTTTTCAAGCCATACACATTTTTTAGGCTTATGATAGATTTTATTCGTATTCGTCCTCAAATTGTAAACTTACATTTTCCTGATTATCAATTGGTTGAATGCTATCTTCTTCAAAAATTATTTAGATTTAAGCTTATTATGTCATTGCATGGTGATGAGGTTGTACGCATGGAAAGATTAAATAAATCTACTCTAAGATATTTTTTATATAAAGATTTATTTACATCATCAATTTATATTACTGGCTGTTCAAAATATTTGTTAGATAAATTTCATAATATCTTTCCAAGTATAAACCGCAATAAATGTATCACTCTATTGAATGGTGTTAACGAAAACTTTATTTATCAATCACTTAATGAAAATAAAAGTAATTATATTTTTTCTGCAGGTCGCTTTGTACACAAAAAAGGTTTTGATCTTCTTTTTAAGGCATTTAGTAATATTAAATCTGAAGTAATTTATTATGCGGGTTTTAATCAAATAAATTCTGAATTAAATAAAGTAAAAGAAAAGTCAGAAAACAGAATCAAATTATTAGGTGAGATATCTAGGATGAGGATGATGGAATATTTATCTCAATGTAAATTAACTATTATTCCGTCAAGAGATGAACCATATGGAATAGTAGTAGCAGAAGCGATTTGTAGTGGTAGCCCATTATTGGCAACAGAGGTTGGTGGTATTCCAGAAATAATTGAAATGATTAATAGCTTATTATCTAAAGACGAGTCAAAAATTTTTCAGAAATATGTAAAGCTTGTTAATCCAAACATTGATTCATTATATAATGGAATACTTGAGATATTGAATAATAAGAATCAATATATAGAGTATTTAGCAATTGTAAAAAAGGTAAGGAAAGTTTTTTTATGGGAAAATCGTTTAACTGAATATGAATCAGTTTTAAATGCTCAATTATATTGATATTATATTATTAAAATTTTAAATCTATCAAGGGGAAAAAAGCTTAGACTGTGGGAAGATATATATTCTCGTTCCACCAGTGCTACCTTTTTTCAATCTATTGAGTGGATGAGGATAATGAAAACGATATTTCCTTCTTGGAATGTATATCTTAACTGTTATGAGTCTCATAACTCTTTATTGTTTTTTTCCGGTTTTTATAGAAAAATTTTAAATATAGATTATATTGAATCGAATATTCCTGGTGTTTATGGTGGGTTATTGATTGAAAGCGATAATTTAATCAATATTGATTCTTTTGATAATTATCTAAAAGCTAATCAATATAAAATTATATATTCACCATATGTAAAGAATCATAATATGCCTTCGAATGGTAAGTTAGAAACAAGTATTATAAATTTGACTCAGGATAATTTTTTAAACAAAATTAATAAAAATCATTTAGCTTCGATTAAGAAAGCAGAAAATTCAAATTTGGAATTTTCATATGTTGATTCTTTAGATGATATTGATAGATATTATTCATTATATAAATTATCTTTGAGAAGATGGGGTTTAAGAGCTATGGGGTATTATCCCAAATCATTATTCTATGAATTATTCAAATCAAAATGTTATGGTGAACAAATTAAATTATGGAAGATTATGCTGAACAACAGAATTATTGCAGGTTGTTGGACTCTTAAAAAAGATAATATAGTTAATTATTGGCATGCTTGTTATAATCATCAATATAATCATTTTAGTCCAACACATTACTTAATATATCAATTAATGATTTTTTACAAAAATCTTGATGTTAAGTATTTAGACCTTGGACCAAGTGCAGGATTGGAAAACTTAAAATTTTTTAAAATGAGATTTGGCTCTGAAAATAAAACTATCCCAACATATAATTATATTGGGAAATCCCTAAAATTTTATAATCTATATCTTCATTATGCTGAAAAAATATTTAGGAAAAACAAATATTCTATTTGAGAGTATTTGTTTTTCCTAAATTAAAAATTATCTATGCTAATTAATATATTAATTGTAACTATTTCTATTTTGGGGGTTGTAGATATTCTATTCCGAAATAATGGAGTAAATAAATCCATTAAGTGGATTGTAGTTGCTTTTGTTTTTGGATATAGGACAATCGAATTTTATGGTGTTGGTATACATCCCATCGAAGTATTTGCTTATTCGGCAATATTAAGAATTATTGTTGCTAAGGACAAAAAACAATTTCAGTTGCCACTTGGGATTGTGGTTTTAGCAATTTTTTTTATTATATATTTTTTTATTGATTTAATTACGAGATATAACGAGAATGTATTATTAGAGTTTAAAAGTACATTTATGCTTATAATAATATTCTTTTTAATACAGTATGCATGGGTAAATAAAGAATATTTTTTTTCGATTTTAAGATATTATCTCACTTCAGTATCTATAATTGCTTCATTGGGAATATTAGAATTTTTATATCCTAATTTAATGTCAATGATTTTTGGATTTGAAAATTACAGAGTTGTAAATATTGACAATCAATTTGTTAGAGTAAAATTTTTATTTTGGGGGGCCCATATTGCAGCGAATTTAATAGCACCTTCATTTCCTATTATGATGCTACTGAGAGAGAGGAATGACAGTTATTTAAAGAATAATTATGTTTTGACAATCCTTTTTATGGTTAATCTAATTGCTATCTACTTATCAGGGAATAGGATTTCTTGGCTGATTCTTACGATAATGTTAATAATGATAATAATCGCATATCATAATTCCTTGATACCTTTTTTTAAATCTTATGCATTGGTATTAGTTACTTTATTTATAGCATATGTTTATTCACAACCTGTCAAGGGTAGGTATTTTTCAACATTTAAGGCAATTACTGGGCAAGTTGACTCTAAATATGATTCAAGTGGTAACGTGCGCCTAAGTAGAGCAAAAACGGCATTTAAATCAATTAAAGAGAATCAAGTGGGTACTGGTTGGGGTAGTCAAGGATGGGTACATAGTGATGTATTACAAGTCGCATCATCTATAGGAATTATACCAGGATTGATTTTTTTCATTTCCCCTATTTTGCTTTCACTGAATTTATTTAGATATTACAGGCAAGCTCCTCAAGATGATAAAACAATATTCTTTGCTAGTTTTTTGATTATACTTTATATCATTATATCTCAAGTTTTTAATGGTAATTATGTTTTAATACAATGTGGGGCACCATTAGCAATGTTTTGGGCTTTAATTCAATCTTATTTAAATCAATATAAATATAAAATAGTATAATCATGGAAAATAATATTTGTAAGATTTCATTTCTTTTACCTACATACAATTGTGAATCTATTATTAGGAAGACATTAGATTCAATATTGTGGGCTGACGAGATTATTGTTGTTGACTCATATAGTAATGATTCAACTATGGATATCTTAAATGAATATGGTGTAAAAATCATTAAGCACAAGTATATTAATTCAGCAAAACAAAAAAATTGGGCTTTAAAATTTTGTTCATATGAATGGGTTTTCCAGATTGATTCTGATGAGGTTCTTGAGGAAAATGCAGAAAAGATTATCCGGGATGCTATTAAAAACACTTCTCCCACAGTCGAATGTTTTAAAATGCCTCGAAAAAACTATGTGTTAGGAAAATGGTTAAAGTATGGAGGGATATATCCAGATTGGGAATATCGATTGTTTAGAAAAGGTAAAGGAAAATGGAAGGATAGAGAAGTACATTCTAGAATAATAGTTTTTGGAGAAATTGGATTATTAGACACCTCAATCATTCATAAAGGGATGCCTAGTTTAAGTAAGCAATTAAGCAATTTAGATAGGTATACAAGATATGAAGCTGATGAATTAAATAAAAAAAATGAAAAATATTCATTAATAAAATGGATATTAGGTCCAATATACATATTTATTAAAAGATATATATATCAACAAGGATATAGAGATGGATGGAGAGGGTTTTATGTTGCTGTCTATCATGGAATCTATCTTTTTATTAGCTATTCCAAATTTATTGAAATAAAAAAGATGCAAATAACAGAAAGTCCAAAATGAAAATTGTATTTATAGAAGATTCAAACTTTATGGGAGGTGTGCAATATAGTACTTTATATTTATCTAAGCAGTTCATAGAAAAAAGAAAAAACATTGAAGTTCTTATATTGATTCCTGGAGAAGGACCCTTTACAGAAATCTGTCATCAAGCCTTAATTCCATATGAGACATATAAAAGTAATAATTATCTATCATCAAGTTTATCATTTTTTAATGATAATATTAGAATACCAAATATATTTGCTTGGATATATAATATCCTAATTATGATAATTAATTCAACAAGGATTGGATATTTCTTAAATAAAATTAATATTGATATAGTAATTACAAAAGGTTTACTAAATCATATCAGTACAGGAATAGCATGTAAAAGGTTGAAAATACCTATAGTGTGGCATTTACAAGATTTAATTGGTAGACACTATTTTGGTTTATTAAGGATTATATTCAATTATTGTGCAAAAAAAATTCCTCAAAAAATAATCTGTGATGGATCTTTGATAAAAGATAGCCTGAGCTCCTCTTTGTGGAAGAAGACACAGGTTATTTTAAATGGCATAGAATCAAAAAAATTAAATTTGGATATAAAAGCCAGAAAATTTATTAGAAATGAATTCAATATTCCGTCAAATGCTTATTTAATAGGCCATCTAGCGCGGATTACACCCTGGAAAGGTCAAAAGGTGTTGCTAGAAGCATTTATAAAATATGCTGAAATTAATAAACGTGCCTATTTATTACTTATAGGAAGCCCTTTGTTCTCTGATTCTGATTATTTGAATACACTTAAAAAGATGATTAAAAATCATAACTTAGAAAGTCGTGTAGTGCTGACAGGTTTTCGTACTGATTTAAAAGAATTGTTTTCAGCAATTGATGTGTTCGTTTATCCTAGTATCAAAAAAGATACTTCTCCGCTTGCACTATTAAGTGCTATTTGTTTTGGATTACCAGTAATAGTCTCAAATATAAGGTCATTAAAAGAAATCTTAGATATTTGTCCTAGTATTGATTCTTTTAGCATAAAGAATAAGAATAAATTGATATTATTATTAAAAAAACATGAAGACCCTATTACCAGAAAAGAGACTGGTAATAATAATAAAATATTTGGTCAAGAACATTTTGATATTGTAAAACATGCAAATCAAATGTTTAAATATTTAAATCTATAATAATGCCAAAAATATTTTATTTAATTGCAGGTGAAACTCAGTTTAAAAGAACCGATGAAAAAATATTACGTTCGTTTGCAAGTCTAAAAAAAATAAACTGTCAGCATATTACTGACTATTTTAATATTAAAATTTTTCTAAATATGATTTGGTGTGATACTATAATTATGTGGTTTGCATCAAAGCATTCTATTCCAGTTGTATTATTAAATTATTTCTTTCAACGAAAATTAATTATTATCGCTGGTGGTTTTGATGTAGCAAAACTAAGACAAATTAATTATGGTGGAATGCAAGGTGGGTATAGAACTAATATTGGAAGATGGATTTTAAATAAAGCTAATAAAGTAATTGCTGTTTCTAAATCAAATAAAAATGAGATAATACAAAATGGTAGAATTCATAATAGTAAAGTAGAGCTTATTTATAATTGCATAGAGCCACCTTTAATAGAAAAAAGTGATTTGGAAAAGAAAAATCAAATCTTAACCGTAGGAGAGTTAAATGAAGAGACATATCTTAGGAAAGGACTTGATAGATTTATAGAAATTGCAAGAATATTCCCAGAAATAAAATTTTATCATATTGGTAAATGGACAGATAAGAATGGGAATGAATCAAAGAAAAAGATAGAAGAATTAATTAGTATATCACCTCTAAACATTACTTATCTAGGATATGTAAGTAGAAAAACTTTAATTAACTATTATAAAGAATCTAAAATTTATCTTCAATTATCAAGGCATGAAGCCTTTGGAGTTAGCGTTGTTGAGGCAATATCATATAATTGTATTCCAATTGTAAGTAATGCTTTTGCATTACCAGAGCTTATAGATGAAGATGGATATGTTGTTGATAATATGAGTCAAGCTATAAAAAAAATAAAAAAAACTATCAAATCAAAAATAGATAATCAGCAATCATATCGATTTATTAAAAAATATTCAATTGAATCACGTTCTGCAGGATTTAAAAAAATTTTGAATGTGATTTAGAAATGCTTTTTACAGCGAATGAATAAAAGTTATAATAAAAACTAAATAATGGATAGTATACTTAATAATAATAATAATTTAAAAAATTGTTTGATGTATCATTCATTTTCAAAAAAATATTTCAATAGATATTCTATGGATATTGAACAATTCAAAAATCATTCGATAAATAATAATTATATATTAACATATGATGATGGATCAGAATCATTATATAATTATCGAGATGTATTATATGCAAAAGGTAAAAATCAATTAATATTTATTAGAACTGATAAAATAAATAAATCAAATTATTTAACATCATCACAAATCCATTCCATATCTAATAATATCAGTATACAATCACATTCATATAATCATGAAAATCACTTTTATTTGAATGATGAACAAATAAAAGAGCAGGGTATTAAATCAAAAAATATTATAGAGGATATTACTGGTTCCCGAGTTTCAGATTATTCTTTTCCTGGAGGGTATTGGTCATTAAGATGTATAAAAATTTTGGCTGAAAATGGTTATAGAAACTTTTTTACTTCAATTCCAATTTTTTTTAGGAAAAAAATATATTTTAACGGTATTTACTTAAATATATTTGGAAGAGTTGAAGTTTTTAGTCCTGGTTATAAAAGTATTGATGATTATTTTAAAATTAATATTCGTTTTTTAAGATCATTAAGACATTTATACTCATTTACAAATGCATTTATAAGATCGAAGGCCTAATAAATTAAATTATCTATTATCATTCCTTGTCGAAATGAAGGTCGATTTATTAAAAAAACAATTGATTCTATTTTAAGGCAAAAATTTAAATATAACTTCGAAATTATAATCGCTGATGGTGATTCTAAAGATGAAACAAAAAAAATATTGACACAATTTCAACAAGACCACAATAATATATTTATAATAGATAATATACATCGCATTGTACCAATTGGATTTAATATGGCACTATCTAAAGCCAGAGGTGAGGTTATTGTTAGAATCGATGGCCATTCTGAACTTAAACCCAATTTTTTGGAGAATTGTATCAAAGCATTAAATAAAACAAATGCTGATTGTGTAGGTGGATCTTCTATTCACATTAGTAATAGTATTATCGGTGAAAGTATAAAAATTTGCCAGACATCATTATTCGGTTCTGGCGGAGTACAATTTAGGAAAGACGATAATAAGAGTATCTATGTTGATACTCTAGCCTTTGGTGCATATAAAAGAAAAGTCTTTCAATCTATAGGAGGATATGATGAAGAATTAATAAGAAATCAAGATGATGAGTTTAATTTTAGATTAATCCAAAGTGGCGGAAAAATTTGGTTAGATTCATCAATAAAATCGATTTATTATTCAAGAAACTCACTTCTAAGTTTTTCCAAACAATATTTTCAATATGGATTATATAAAATCAG
>MDTB01112859.1_pt1 | contig 19074 bp, 22 predicted proteins | sample 811161 | NCBI WGS metagenome assembly MDTB01 (sample SAMN05326650, study PRJNA326480) | marine metagenome | isolation source: seawater | place: Mediterranean Sea | collected 2009
ATAGGAGAAAAATGGCATATTACGGTTAAAATGGTGGGCGTGATAAGAATTGAACTTATGACCTCTACGATGTCAACGTAGCGTTCTTCCACTGAACTACACGCCCATTTTTTTAAAAAAATTTTTTATTTTTAATTTTAACAAGTAATATTTCAAATAATTAAGTGAAATACCATAATCTTTGAATTTATTATCATTGTCGTTTATCCACTTAGATAACTCAAAAATATAAATCTCTAATTTTTTGTTAGAAAGATTTTTATCATGATCACGATAATAAGCTAAAGGTTTTTGTATACAACCAATTTTGTAATTACGACTTAAGCCTATAAAAAAATCAAAGTCTCCAATTATATTAGTATTTTCATCAAATTTATTATCTTTAAATGCTTCTTTCTTTATACAGGTTGTAAGAATTCCAATTGAATATTTTTTTAAAAGATTTTTTGTAATATTTCCTTCTGGAAGAACTATATTATATTGAATGAATTTTTTATCATTTTTTAATGTATAAAAATTAGAATATACCATTATAAAATTTTGGTTTTTTTTAAAAAAATCCACTTGTTTTTCTAACTTATCAATTGTCCAAAAATCATCTGTATCAAGAAAACAAATATATCTTCCATTTATCTTTTTTAAAGCTTCATTTCTAGCATGGTACAAATTTAAAAATTTTTGAGACCTAAAAATTTTTATTCTTTTGTCTTTATATGATTTAATAATTTCCAAACTTTGATCGCTAGAAAAGTTATCAAAAAAAATTAATTCCCAATTTGTGTGTGTTTGATTAATTATACTTTGAACACTCTCTTTTAAAAATTCTTCACCATTGTGGCAATTCATTATTATACTTACATCAACATTATTTTCGTCAAGCATAAGATTTAATAGTTTTTTTTAAACCTATATTTAATTTTACTTTTGGACTCCAGTTGAAATACTTACTTACTTTTTTAATTGAAGGATATAAATTCATAATTTCATCGGTTCTCATACTGATAGCTCCAAATTTAGGGATTCCTGATTTTGTAAAATTTTGAATATTTTATTCATAATCTTTTTTAGATAATCTTATATAAAAAGTTATAGAAAAATTTATATAATTTTAATTAGGTGGATAATCTTTTTTACCAATAATTAAATCTACAAGCGAAAGAAGTAAAATTTGATGAATATTTTCAATATGGTTGTAAGCTTTGCTATCAACCCAGAAGTTAATGTCTCCAAGTTTCGAAAGGGAGTTGTTTTTATTGTTCCCTGTGAAAGTAATTATTTTTTTTACACCAATTTTTTTTGCAGCGTTGATAGCATTCAACATATTTTTTGACTCTCCACTTGCTGAAATTAATATTAAAGCATCCTTTTGATCGGCGTAAAACTCAATCGCCTTTTCAACCCATCTTTCGTAACCATAATCATTTGAAAAACATGTTAAAAGATCTGCTTCATTAAAGTTTACACATCTTACTTTCGCATTTTTTGTTAAATCTACACTAAAATGACTTGCTATTGCAGCACTCCCTCCATTACCAAAAATTAAAGTTTTTTTTCCTAATTTCTTAGTTTCACACAAAATTTTTTTTGTTGAAATAAGATCATCAAAAAAGTTATTGTTTTTTATTAAATCTGACAAGCTGCTAAAATAATTCTTTAAAAATTTTAATTCTGACATATCAAACTTATATCAATATTTTTTTGTAATTTTAACTTATTCTTACTAAATTTTCTTTTTTTACTTACTTTACTATTCTCATTTTTTTTTTAGTTGTTTAGCAATAACTAAGGACCATTTATCAGCATCTTTAGTTTTTACCTCAAAATCAAACTTTTTCGGTTCAACAAATAACTTATTTGTATCATCAAATCTACCTGCTTTAATTGTGTTTACCCAGATTATAATTTCTGGATCAAATAATTTTCTTAGTTTCGGAGTCGGACATACAAAATCTGCTACAACTATATGTCCTTTATCTAGAAAATTTTGAGCTAATTTGTTCATTCTAATTGCTTGCCTCGATCTTCCTTCCTCTGAAAAATCCCAATCATTATAATCTCTTCGAACTTTATCTGCATTTAGCCATTTTGCATTTAATAATGGAACTAACTTTGAAGCTAAAGTTGTTTTTCCAGCACCCGGCAAACCTAAAATAAGAATTTTTTTTTTGATCATTTAATGTTCTGCTTATAGGAAACTTCATCGATAGGACCTGGTAAGTTTTTATTCAAATAATCATTAATTTCATTATTGAATAGTAGTTTCCATTCTCCAACTAAACCTTTTCTAAAGGTACTTTTAGACCTTCCATAACTATAAATACTATTACTTAAATCTTTTTTTTTGAGTCTTGCATATTTTATTTCATTTTCAATTTTTATTGCAGAATAATTTTTATTGTTAGTATAAAGTATAACTCTATTTATATATTTAATAGGATCTAATTTGTAATCTTCATACCATAGGACTAAATAATCTTTTTGTTTTGCAATTACTAACCAATCTTTAATCCATTTATAATAATAAATTAATGCACTTTCCAATTCTGGAGAAGATTTTTCTTTTAAAGAAAGAATAAAACCACTTGAAAAATTTAGTTTTTTAATCTTATTGTGTAACCAATGATTTTTATCGAACAAAATATGATAATATCTGCTTATTAACATATCTCTTAAATCTCTTAGGGACACAATAATTTTAGCTTTTTTATTTAAAGCTATTCTTTCATATTCATTAGTATAATGAGTGTGTGTTTTCAAAAAAGTAAATTTTTGTTTGGGAATTTTTGAAAACATTCTTGTTGATATACCGTGTCCGTGGTCTAAATTTTTATTATCAAAAATCCTTAAAAATGAGGACTCTAACCTAACATAAGGTAATCTTTCTAAGATTTGTTCTAACAAAGTTGTTCCAGACTTTGGTAATCCTGGGCACCAGACGAATTTATTTTCAGATTTTATTTTACTTGCCTCAAAATCTTTTTTCAAATCCTGCCAAAACCAAAGCAAAGATTTTATAGGTTTTTTAATTATAGATTTTATAATCCTTAAGAAATGTAAAAAATAATTCATAGTTATCCGTGAACTGAAAATTTTTTCCTAATATATTTCGGGGTAAATACTTTAAGGAAAATCTCAAGATTATTTTGATTTAAATTTTTTATTAAATAAACTACTGATTTTATAAAATTCTTATTTTCATTATAATTATAAATAGCTTTAAGATAGCCTATTTTTCTAGACACAAATTTTAAGTTAGGATTCTTTTTTATTTCTTTTCCTAAAGTCCCTTTTTTGGCTAGCTTTAACCAAGTTGATAATTCCCTAATCTCAAGGAATCTATTTTTTGCAGAAAAACTACTATCATGAATTCTATTATAGGCAATTGGTTCTTGAACGCATTCAAAAATGTTTTTTGCTGATAATCTTATACTTAAATCAAAATCACCAATAATTTTAAATTTTTCATTAAAACAGTATCTTAATTTTTTCAAAACTGAGCTTCTTATCATAATTGTAGGTAAAGGAATTACGTATTTTTTAAGAAGTTGATTAAGAATATATCCGCTTGGAAGATTAGAATTAGAGTAATTTTTTTTTTGAAAATATAATCTTTATTCAGAAGCCAACAGTTTCCATATACAAAATTTATTTTTCTTTTTTTAAATTTTTCTATCTGCAAAAGCAATTTATTAGACCTCCAAATATCATCCGTATCTAAAAAAGAGACAAATTCACCTTTAGCTTTTTTTATTGCTAAATTTCTTGCTTGATGAAGATTCGTAAATTTTTTTGAATAAAAATATCTTATTCTTTTATCTTTAAAGCTTTTTAATATTTTTTTACTTTTATCTTTTGAATGATTATCCCAAAATATTATTTCCCAATTTTTATATTTTTGGTCAATAACACTTTGTATTGCATCCTTTAAATACTTTTCTCCATTATGACAATTGACTATGACGCTTATTAATTTTTTTTTCACATCATTTTTTTTTATCATAATAAATAAATGTTTTTTTCATACCATAGTCGAAACGAGTTTTAGGCTTCCATTTTAATTCATTCTTAATTTTATTAATATTTGCATAAATTATTTTAGACTCATCTTTTCTTAATTTTATTTTTCCATACTGAGGTTTTCCTCCACCATAGTAGTTTGATATTTTTGAGATAATATTTTTTATTTTCATTGGTTGTCCTGAACCTAAATTATATATTTTTCCGACTGCTTTTTTATTTCTAAGGCACTTTAAAATTGCATTTATTATGTCATCTATATAAATAAAATCTCTAAACTGATTTCCATCTGAACAATTAAATTTTATATTTTTTTTACAAGCACTAATTACTATTGGTATCAGCCTATTAATATCTTGGTATGGGCCGTAAGCTTGATAAAGTCTTAAAATTGTCACTGGAAATTTATTTTTTTTAAACTGATTAATTAAGTATTTAGTTGTTTTAAGTTTGGCGTTTCCATAAAAGGATTTTGGGTGACAATTAGTATTCTCTCTTTGTGGTTTTGTTAATCCTCCGTACTCTGCGCTGCTACCCATTTGAATTAAATTTTTAGGTTTATTTTTTTTAAAATTCGATACTAAATATTGAACAGAGCTAAAATGACTTTTATAGGTTTTATTTTTATTGTTATGATTAACATGGCCACTTAAATTTACTATAAAATCGTAGTATTCATTTATTTTTTTTTTAATCTCCTTTTTTTTAGTTAAATCACATACAATATAATTAACGTTTCTTAATTTTCTTATTTTTTTTGGTTTACGAGATGAAATGCTGGTAACTTTCCATCTCATTTTTAAACATCTTTTAGAAAGATGATATCCTATAAATCCAGTCCCCCCAGTAATTAAAATTTTTTTCATTTTAAAAACTTACTAACTTTATAAATTTTTTCTAAACTTAATTTATCTCTTTTTGTGTCCATACAGTGCCAAAAGCCTTCATGCTTGTAAGCGATCAATTGCTTTTTTTTTGAAGCATTTTCTAATGGCTCTTTTTCTAAATAAGTTTTATCATTTTTTAAAAGCTTTAAAAATTTTGGTTCAATAACAAAAAATCCACCATTAATCCAACCTTCGTCTAAACTTGATTTTTCTCTGAAACTGCTAACTATATTATTCTTTATTTTAATTGCACCAAATCTGGCCGGAGGTCGGACTGCTGTAAGTGTAATCATTTTTTTATATTTAAAGTGAAATTTGATTAATCTATTTATATTGACGTTTGAAATACCGTCTCCATAAGTCATGAGGAACGTATCATCACCAATTTTTTTTTTTAATCTTAGAAGTCTTCCTCCGGTCATGGTATTTCTTCCCGTATCTATTAGGTGAATATTCCATTTAAATTTATTTTTTTTGAAATATTTTCTTATTTCATTTCCCTTGTATCCAATAGCTACGTAAAAATCTTTAAATCCATATTTAGCGTAATGATTCATTATGTGAACTAAAATTGGTATACCACCAACTGTTACCATTGGTTTTGGAATATCTTTTGTATACTCTGATAATCTTGTGCCAAAGCCACCAGCTAAAATAACTACTTTCATTTTTATTTTTTTAGATAATATTTAATTTGAGTCTCTGTCAATTTAGACATATCTTTTTTTTGGTAATAACAATAATACCAATTAACAGTTAGTTTTAATGTTTCTTTTAAACTTAATTTTGGTTGCCACTTCAATTCTTTTTTTGCTTTATCAATTTTTAAACTTAAAAGATTTGTCTCTTTGAATTTATTTTGTTTATTAATTTTTATTTTTAAATCTTTTTTTGACCATTCTTTAATAATATTTTTAACTATCTTAACAACTTGAATACAATTAGATTTTTTTGGTCCAAAATTCCAACTGGGGGAATTTAAATGGCTTAGTTTATTTCTCATTAGATATGATCCTAATTTTAAGTAGCCATATAGTGGCTCAAGAACATGCTGCCAAGGTCTAGTTGCTGTCGGACTTCTCAAAATGATAGGTGTATCGTTATGTAAAGACTTGATTACATCGGGTATCACTCTATTTTTTTTCATATCTCCACCCCCTATTACATTCCCTGCTCTAGCTGTGGCATGTTTAATTTTTTTATTTTTAAAATACGATTGATAATATGAGTTGAATATTATTTCAGCTGCAGCTTTTGACGATGAGTAATTATCATGTCCACCCAAAGTATCTTTTTCGCTATAACCACCTATTTTTTCAGTATTTAGATAACATTTGTCAGAAGTAATAAAGACTAAATGTTTGATTTTATTAATTCTTGTACTTTCTAAAATATTAGCACTTCCTAATGTATTTGATTGTATTGTTTCTAACGGTTTTTTATAACTTTCAGAGACTATGGACTGAGCAGCAAGATGAAAAATAATTTGCGGTCTTTCTTTTTTAATTAAATCATTAATTTTTTTAAAATTTGTAATATCTATGTAATATTGTTTAATTAATTTATCTATTTTAAGAGTCTTAAATAAAATTGCTCCTTTTTCGGGTCTTAATCCAGCTCCAATAACATTTGATCCTAAATTATTTAACCAAAAACTTAACCAAGATCCTTTGAATCCTGTAGAACCAGTGATTAAAGCTTTTTTATTTTTATAAATTTTTAGAAAATTATTTTTTTTCATAGTCTAAAGATCTTTTGGATATTGAAATTTATCTAACTTTTCTTTATTCATCAATTTTAATCTCTTAAAATAATAAAAAATACACATTAGAAAATTTTTAAAATTTAGAGTTTTTAAACTTTGTAATAATATAATCATATCCACTTTAAGTGGAAGATATTTTTTTATATTTGACATATATATTTGATAATCTCTAAAAGGGTATCTATAAGATTTAAGAAAATTATTTAAAAAATATTCTATAATTACAATGTCATTTTTGTAAAAAGAGCTATCCTCTATTTTGTTAACAAAATTTTTATTAATACCCTCTAAATCTTTTTTACTTACTTGGTCTCCCCACCATTGTTTCCCTTGAAATGTAGATTTATTTAGCGTCTCTTCAAAATTAATATTAAACTTTTTGCATAAATTGCTCATTACTTCTTGGTTATCTCGGTGAAGACGCTCTAATTTAATAACACTTATATTTTTTTTTAATTCGCAAAGATTTATTAAATGACTAAAATTTCTCTCCATATGATAGTAGTATTGCCAAGGGTTAATAAATTTATTATTAAATTTTGATAAATTTTTTACATAAGATGAGTGTGAAGCTAGTGGATTTCTTATAGTGCATATTATTTCAAAATTTAATTCCTTTATAGAGTCAATTCTAAAAAAATGATGGATCTGCAAGATAATTAATTTCTTTTTTTTTATATCTTCTCCAGATGAAGCAGAATAAGCGAGATGTAAGTTTATGATAATTTCCTCTTTTGATATTATCTTATTTTTTGAAAGTTCCATAAAACTTTTTACAAACTTCTCTTCATCAACTTTATAAAATTCATTTTTACTTGGGCCTAACTGATCGTGTCTTTCAACAAAATTTAATCTTGAGTCAAAATATTCTTTATAATTTTTAATAAAAGCAAGAGCAATTTTTTCATTATCTTTCTCGAACTTAATTTTTTTTAAAAATTCATCTATATAAAATTTTCCAGGTAATTGTGAAATTTGAGAATGTTTATCGAGTAAGCTTTGAAATAAATCAATTCCTCCTCTAGTCATTGCTGCTAACAAAACTATAATTTTCATTACGCTAATTTAAGATTAAATTATGTATTTTTTTTAATAAATCTTTTGATAATTTATTTATAGAATTATTGAAATTATTTAGTAAAATAATATCGTATTTTTTCGGAAATTCAGGTTTAATATTTATTCCCACAATATTATTTTGCTTTTTTTTTCTATATAATTTTTTTTTGTTAGATTTAATAATTTTTTTAATATCTGATTTAACGTATATCTCGATATAATTATCAATATTTTTTCTGCTCCAAACTCTTGGTTTTTCTATTAAACCTACAACAGCAAAAATTATATTAATTTTTTGATCGGTGACGAATTTTGAAAATTTAGTAAATTTTTGCATATTGCTAAGTCTCGATTTGTAATCGTACTTGTTTAAACAAAAAATTGATCTCAAATTATCTCCGCTAATAATAATTGTTGGGCCGTATTTTTTTGAAATATCTTTTTTTATTTTTTTTGCTAGTGAAGTTTTACCTGAACCTGATAATCCCGTTATCCAAAATAAAATTCCTTTTTTTTTATTAATTTTTTTTCGTTTCATCTATTTAATAAAATTTGTTTAATATCTGATGTTTTAATCTTAATTGGATTGTTTTTAAGTCTTTGTGAATTCACTCCTGATAATATCTTTTTATAATCTTTTTTAATTGAGATGCCTAATTTTTTAAAATTATTCTCTAAACCAGTATTTGATTTCATTTTCTTTAAAAAAGAGTCTAGCTCATTGATATTTTGTACTTTCGCAGATTCAAATATATTGTTGTATCTTTTTTTTAAACTAAAAGGTGATATTGAATTTTTTAAATTTAAAAAATTAAATTTTAGAAATTCATTAAGAGTTAATGAAACTGCGTGACCATGGGGAACTCCAAAGTGAGCTGTGAATGGATAGGATAAAGCATGTGGTGCGGTCGTTTTTGAAATACTAATAGCTCTACCAGATAAATTGGCGGCAATGCTCATTTTCATAGTGTTATCAAAATTAGGTTTAATTACAAAATTTTCAAAATTCTTAAAAGAGAGGTCTAAAGATTTTTTTGCGAAATAAACACTTTGTTTAGTAGATCTGTTTGAGATTAAAGACTCTATAGCCTGGGCGATTGCATCGAAACCTGAAGAAGATTTTATCTTTTCTGATGAATTTAGAATAAGTCTTGGTATTAAAAAAAAAAGTCTGGCTTTACTTCTTTGCCTTCAACTGAGTATTTTTTATTTCCGATGTAAATTACTGCATTTTCAGTCACTTCTGCTCCGGATCCAGCAGTAGTTGGTATAGCTGCGAGTTTGAAATTTTTATCTTTTTTAAATTTATCAGGATAAATTATAGCTTTTTTTAAATCTAAAACTTTTATGTAGGCTCTGGCAATTTTAGCATAATCTAAAACTGATCCACCCCCAACTGCTAAAATTAGATCAGGATTAAAATAATTAAGAGTTTTTATAATATTTTTAAGTTCATTCATTTCTGGATAATATGATTTTTTAAAATAGAAATAAGTATTTTTAGATTTCAGCATCGGTGAAATAAGTCTTTTTGCTTCAGATTTTAAAAATGATTTTTTTCCTGTTAAAATAAATATTTTTTTAAAATTTTTATTTCTGATAAAAGATTTTAGATCTTGAAGATTTTGAAAATTATGATTAATCATTTAAAAACAATTTTTTTATACGTTGAAGATCTTTTGGTCTTGATAAATTGTCCATGCTTTTATTTCTTATTTGTATTTCAAAAAAACTTGGGCCATTATATTTAAGAAATTTTTGTAAATTTTTCTTAAAATTAATTTTTGTTGAAGAAATAAAATATCTTTTAAATTTAAAACTTTTTGCTAGAGATCTAAAATCTATTTTTGAAGCAATAGTTCTTTGACCCCCCACTGATTCATGAGAACTATTATTTAGCAAAATATACTTAAGATTTTTTTTTCCAAAGTTACCTAGTATAGATAGTGAACCTAAATGCATTAATGCTGCACCGTCTCCGTCTAGACATATTGAAACTTTTTTTTTGAAATATGAGTTCCCCAATGCCACCATAGCTGAGTGCCCCATTCCACCAACCATATAAAAATCTTTGCCTTTCTGAAATTTATTATTTAATCTTATTTGGTATAATTCTCTAGAAGTAAAACCAGTCGTTGAAATTAAATCTGTATTACCTTTTATATTTTTTAATATTTCCTCCAGTACATATGCTCTTTCTAAAGCTTTAGGATAAATGCTAACTTTTGTTTGACTTTTTTTGTTGTTATACGTCAAAATATTTTTCTTGATAAGACAAGCAACAGGTACGCTATTTTTTTTAGAAATTGCTATTAGTTTTTTAAGTTTTTTAAAATCATCATCTTTTTTTAATTCAATAGTTTTAATTTTTAATAATCTTAATAAATCTTTTGTAATTTTACCCTTTTCTAAATGTTGAACTTCATCAGTTGTGCCTGGAGCTCCACGCCAACCTATGATTAGTAACATTGGAATAGAATATACTTTTTTATTAGTTATTGAGATTAGAGGGTTAATTGCGTTACCTAGGCCAGAATTTTGCATGTATATTACTGGTAATCTTTTTTTAGAAAGATAATATCCAACTCCAATTGCAACTGCACTTCCCTCGTTAGTAGAAATTATATGTTCATTTGAAGAAAAATTATCAATCTTTAATGAAAGTTTTTTTAAAACACTGTCTGGAACACCTGTGTAAAAATTAATTTTACTTAATTTTAAAAATTTTAAAAAATTATTAACGTCAATCATATATTAAATATTAAATTAAAGATTTGTTTTTAATGTCATTTTTACTTTTAAGTTTATCTAAATAGTATTTTTTTATAACTTTAGCTTTAGATATTTTGGAGTTAATATAAGTTGCATAAAAGATCATACGTGATTTTTTGCTTAAGTTTTTTTTTGAATGATGCATCACTTTCCAATCAAAAAACATTACGTCACCTTGATTTAAAATCATTGGTCTAAATTTTACTTTTTTTAAGAATTTTGGTTTTATTTTCGGTGTAAATTTTATAAGTTTGTTAGATATTTCACTCCAGCTAGAACCTAAATAAGATTTTGTATCATTTTTTTTAGCCAAATATATACAACCATTTTTAATAGTTGATTTTTCTAATGGAATGACAACATTAATGAATTTTTTTCCATAAACTGACCATCCTTTTTTAATCTTGTTGTCTTTATTTTTCCATAAGAAATGACCATCAATGTGTGGATCAAATCCACCCGCGCCAGGAAATTTAAAATTTAATTTATCCTTGAATAAATAACTTTTTAAACCAGTTAACTGATTTAAAGCTAACTTTAACCTATTATCCTTTAAAATTTTTTTCATTTTTGCAGAATTTTGACTTATTCTCTCTATTCTTCTTAAGACTTTTTGTTTTCCCAAGTTTTCATAGTAAAAATGATTATTATTTTTTTTTTTAGCTAAATTTAGAATTTCTAACCTAATTTTATTAATTTTTTTCTTAGAGAAAAAATTGTTAATGACTATGTAGCCATTATTTTTATAGTAGTTTAATTCATTTACGTTAATCATTTATTTTATCAATGAAATTATCTTTTTAATTGGTATTATGTTTTTCTCAGCTTCCTTTGATCTTTCAAATTTTAATATACTTTTTGCTACGTTCATCATTGACGGGTATGACGCTCGTAATAGATGATTTGCGTAAATAATTATACTAACTCCGGACTTTTGCAAAGTATTTTCGTATGTAGATGAATAAGTTGAAGGAACAGCTACTATAGGTTTTTTATATTTACTTTTTGTAAATTTTTTTGAAAATTGTATAATTTGTTTTGGATTTTTTTCTTTACTATGAATTAAAATTGCATCTGCTCCAGCTTTTGAGTACGCTTCAGCTCTTTTTAAAGCATCCTTTAAATTTTTACCTAAAATAAAACTTTCAATTCTAGCTATAATCATAAATTCATCAGAAATTTTTGCGTTTACCGCTACTTGAATTTTTTTGCAGAAATTTTTTATACTATCTTGTTTGGCATTTTTTTGGTTTTTAAATAATGAATTTTTTTTTAATCCAATTTTGTCCTCAATTATAATTGCTGATATACCGGCATTTTCTAAAGCTTTTACTGTATAAGGCAAATGTTCGTTTCTACCACCAGTATCTGCATCAAAAATAATTGGTTTTGTCGTAACAGATAAAATTTCATTTAAAGTATTTAATCTTGAGGAAGTATCAACAGACTCGTTATCTGGTTTTCCTCTTAATGCAGAGTCAGTCAAGCTTGATGACCACATTCCATCAAATTCATAAAATTTTTTATTTTTAACTATATTAGTATTTTCTACAATCATAGCGCTCAAAGGGCTATGTGCTTCTAATATTCTTACAATTTTTTTTACGTTTATTAATCTTTTTAATTTTGATTTTCTTATATCAGGTGTAGTTCCTGTTTTTATAAATTTTTCCTTGATTTTTGATGAAGAGATATTTTTTGTGTATGGAACTTCGATTAGCTTACCCGACCATTTTTTTAATGTTTTAATTACTTGCTTTCGTGTTTCTTTTTGAATTCCTTCTCTCCAATCATCTCCATGTACAACATAGCTTGGTTTAAATTTTAATAAATTAGGTCTATAGTCTAAGGTTTTCTGATGAACGACCTTATCAACTGTTTTAATATTCTTTAGAACAATTTCTCTTTGAGAAAACGTTAAGTGAGGTAATTTTTTATATGAGGTTATCGCTTCATCGGTCAACAGACCAACTATTACGTAACCAAGAGATTTTGCTTTATTCAAAATATTAATGTGACCTTCATGTAGAATGTCAGCTGATAAACCGACATATACAATTTTTTTATTTTTTTTCACTTTATTACAAATATTGTCTGATTTTATTTTTATTATTTTTTTGTATATTTAAAATACGTTTATTTTGTTTCAGTCTATATTTAAAGACAAAATTATCTAATCTAGTGATAACTAAATTTTTCCATATTTTGCTGTTAAATGAATCAAAAATTGGGTCTTCACAAATGTGTATGACTTCTTTTTTTTGCTCTAAAGCTAAAATTATTGACGTAGTAGAACCAATAAAAATTGAAACATTTTTTGATCTATTGCTAAACTTCTCCTTATTTCTTTTGATTATATCTTTAATATTTTTGATTAATAATAAATGTTTTTTTGAATTCAGAGTAGCAGGATGATTCTTTATTGACAAAATTGGTAAGGTTTTTTTTTTAGATTTTTTAAATAAAACCTCTAGGGAATTCAAAATAGTATCTGATCTAGAGATTGCATAAGGAAGAAAAATTACATTTTTTTGATTTATAACAGATTTTTTAGAATATCTGAATGAGCTGACATTAAAAACTCTATTTTTTGGCCATCCTAAATATTTCTCACAATATTTTTTTTGAAAACCTCCTGAGATTAGTAATTTGTCGGGTGCACCTTCTCTAAAAACCAAACTGGTATGTAATGGTAAAAGACCAGAATGATAAAATCCAATTGTTTTTACTTTATTTTTTTTTTTCTTTAATTCATTTATAAAATTATTTTGATATGGTTGTGCCTCATAAAATAAAATTATTTTTTTAAAATTGTTATCATAAACTGTCTTCATTAAATGAGGAAATATTTTTAATGAAAATTGAGATAAAAAATTAAATTCATGGAGAGTACTTCTAAGCGAAAAATTTTTTGTAAAAAGATAACGAAAAAAATTAATTATTAGACCCAAATAAGATAAATTACTTTTTTCTTTTTTATAGACAATTAGATTACTTGAGAGATTTTTGGGGCAAAATCCATCTATTGAATTTAAAAAAAAAAGTGAATTTTTAAATTTTTTTGAATTAAGACTAAAATATTTATCAAAATACGAGCCATCTTTCAAAAAATCATCTTTTGATACATGAGAAATAATTAAATTTTTGAAAACTTTTGAAGTATTTTTTTTTATGCAAATATAATTTTCTGTTTTAATAACAGAATAAAAATTTTGAATTAAGTTTTTGGTAAATTTGGCAAAATATTTAATTCCATAAAATTTAAGTTTCAAATATGAAGAACTTATAAAATTTCCATAATTGTGAAAATAACAAATTGCACTATTAGCTACGTTTACCTTATGTTGTGAATTTTTAACATAATATTTTACAAACAATAAAATTTTTTTTTGTTTATTTGAAATTGATGAATTTATCACTAAGTTATTTTTTAATAATTTTTTTTAACTTATCAAATTTAATAGTATTCTTATTTTTTTTATTTTTTTGAATTGCTAAAGCTATAAAAAATATCTTCTTATGTTGTGTAACCACAGTTTTGTTAGGTTTGCCCCAATAACCGTGATAAAATATTTTTGATATATTTAATTTTGATAATTTTTTAAATAAATTTTCAATATAAATTACTTGGTAAGATGCTTTCTCTCCACCTTTTTTTTGGGAAAAATTTATATATTGAAACGATTTTTTAAATTTTTGAATATCGGTTAATCTTAGTGTAATAATTAAATAACCTCCTATTTTCACATGTTTCCACGATTTAGAGAGCATTTTATCTATTTCAAAGTTCCAATCAACACAACCCAATGAAAATACAAAATCAAATTTTGAATTAATCTTTTTATTTTTTTCGTAATTCAAAAGGTCAGAATTGATAAAATTAAATTTTTTATTCTTCAATTTTGCGTAGTTGAAAGCTTCTTTGTTAATCTCTACACCTGTATATTTTTTTACTCCAAAACGTTTGTTTAAAATCTGACCTAAACCTCCACATGCACTTCCGATATCAATAACAGTAGAATTTTTTTTAATATTGAGTTTATTTATAACTTTCCGCTCAGATTTATATAAATCTTTCCACTTATTTCTATTTGAAGCATAATACTTCACTATTTCTAAACTTTTATAAACTGTATTATTATTCATTAGTAAGATCTAAGAATTCTTGTAAATTTATTTATTTCTTTTGATGGAGCTAAGGTTATTCTCGAATAATTTTTTAAGTTTTTATAATTGAATTTTTCAACTATATTTATTTTTCTTAATTTTAACTTTTTAAATATACTTTTTCTCTTTTTTTGTAATTTAAATAATACAAAATTTCCATTAGTATTAATAAATTTTATATTTTTACTATTAAAAAAATTCAATAAAATTTTTTTTCCATCACTTACATTCTTTAAATAATTGGTTCTAATGAACTCATTTTTTAAAAGAATATTTGCGCCCAATACACCTAATGAATTCACCTCATACATAGGTTTTATATTTATTAACTTATTTATGTTTTTTGCATTAGAAATTGCGTAACCAATTCTTAAACCTGCCAGCCCATATGCTTTGGAGAATGTTCGTAGTACTATCAAATTATCAAATTTTCTTATTAGTGAGATTGAGGTTATTGAGCAAAATCCATAATAAGCTTCATCTATAACAACATGAATTTTATTTTTTTTGGCTTTTTCTAAAATTTTTTTTATTTCTTCAATATTTAAAACTGTTCCTGTAGGGCTGTTAGGGTTGGAAATTACAATTAAAGAAACTTTATTGTTAATATGACTGTAAAGTTTTTTAAAATTTAATTTAAAATTTGAATTGTAATTAATTTTGATTGTCTTTTTTTTTAAAACTTTACAATAAATATTTATCATTGCAAACGTTGGATCCAAAACAATAATTTTTTTATTTCCAAATAATTCTATACAATTCCTTAATCCTGCATCAATACCAGCAATTGCGATGAAGTGTTTTTTACTTAGATGATGTTTTTTTGATAAAAGTTCGTAAAACTTATAAATTTCTGGATAAATACTAAAGTTTTCTGAACTAAGTTTTTTTTTTAAAAATCTCAACAAATTTTTTAGGAAATTTTGATACTCTCTCATTTTTATCCAATCGCAAGTGCTTGAATCGACTTTTATGATTTAATTTTATTCTTTTAACTATATTAAATTGCATTCTAGTATTTAAACAACTGTACAAGCATTACAGGGAGATATTGTTTGCCTCATATTTTTCAAATGTTTTTCTCTCAAACTTTGGTATTGGGATGAAAGCCATAAATTTTTAATAGTCTCATTTTCAACATTGCCTGTACTTAACTTGGATTTATAATCTACGTCACAAGGATTTACCTTTCCATCCCACCAAATAAACATTCTTCTCCATAAATCAGAACAGGGAGTATTTAAACCGTTAGGTTTTTTTTCATAACTATTTTCCCAAGGATTATAATCAACAAACGCAACCTGATCGACTAAATCTCCCCAAAGTTTCATCATACTTTCAAAATTTTGTTCTTTGCTAAATTTTACACCAGAAACTCTAGTAATGATCTTGCTGGAAGAATAATGTTTTTTTTGTATTTCTTTAAATTTTTTAATGTTTGAAACAGTTTTTTCCAAAGACCCATTAACCCTTAACTTTTTATATAAATCAGAATCTGCAGCATCAGCTGAAAAAACCATAGTTTTGACATTACTAGATAAAATCGTATGAATTTTTTCTTCGTTAAGCAAAGAAGCATTTGAATTAATTTTAAGATTTAAAAATTTGCCAGAGGTATATTTTATCATCTCATTTATATCTTTGCTTACGAGCGGTTCGCCTCTAGATGCGAGTGTAACAAATTGTACTTTGCCTTCTATTTCGTCTATAATTTTTTTGAAGAGATCAAGTTTCATGGTCCCCATATGTCCATTTTTTTTATCAGTAAAAGTTTTGTCGGTTTCAAAACAAAATACACATCGAAAATTACAAATTGAAGAAGGTTCTATTTGAATTAAAGGAGGAAAATCCAAAATTTCTTTTGTTATAGGAAAAATTTCATATTTATATCTATGAATTAAGTAATTGATAATTTCAGTTTCATGATTGAAAGAATTTATTTCTGCTATTGTATTTTTTTTAAGTCTATACGTATCAGAATTAATACCTTTATCTTTCTTTCTTAGATCTGTTTTTATTTTGTTTATTATTTCTAACTCTGTTTCATTTAATAATTTTAACAATTTGTCGTTTTCAAGAATTTGTAAAATTTTTGTAACTAAAACTGTAGTTTCGTGTTCTTGTTTTTGATTTTGATTTTCCAGTTTTAAGAAACTATCTTTTTTTTGATATGTTTTAATTTGATCCATATTTTTTAAGCCAATATTTTAATTGAGGTAGTTGCCACTCATAGTCAATATCAAATCCTGCAATATTTTCTATAGGTGCAATTTTTTTTCCCATCCACCTTTGTGGTAATAGTCCCTGATCTAATTTTTCTAAACATTTTGGTCTAACAATTGACGCTGACATGTCAGCAAAATGAACTTCTCCCTGTGCATCTCTATCGCAATTTATTTTTGTTCCTCCCATGAACTTAAAAGGAACAAATGGAACTAGGCTCCCATTTCTAAATGATCTAGCTCTTATTGGACTCCACATATTGTAAACTGAAGTTGTAACAGCCGAGTCGTATTTTTTATTTTTTTTTAAAATATCTATACCTTTTTTAATTAATTTGGAATTAATTGTCCCTGCATTTGCCATAAGTAGTACTATGAGGCTAATTTTTTTTCCTTTTAACTTTTTTTTAATTCTAAAATATGCGTCCCTATATACTTCTTCACCTAAAGCTGAGTTAGTAGCAAGTCTTTTTGGCCTATCAAGAAAAATGGGGTTATATTTTTTTGTTATCTTTTTAATTTTAGGGCAGTCTGTTGAGATAAATATTTTTGATATTAATTTTGTTTTTTTTGCAGCTATAATTGGGTACTCACAAAGATGTTTGTTAAATATTTTTAGTAAATTTTTATTAGGAAATCCTGAGCTACCTTTTCTTCCTATCATAAGTGCAATAATCATTTTTTTCCTTTATTAATTAATTGAAAAATACTTTTATAAAAATCTTTTTCATTTTTTATGTATAGGTTTTTGCTCATTCTCATTTTATAAGGTGTTGGCTGTACGTTATAATGACTTGTATTTTTTTCATTTAGAAATTTAATTTTATTAATTTTATATTTAACAGATAGTATTTTTAAAAAATTTTTAATTTTAATTGTTTTGTTACCTGTTATATTCAAATATTTATTAGAGTATCGTTTATCTAAAATTTTAACACAGTAATTTGCAGCATCTTTTACGTTAATATACTTTCTTGCAGCTTTTTTTTCCCCCCTATAAATTAATTGTTTTTTTTTAAGCATAGTATTTACAATTCTTTGAATTCCATTGTTATCGTCAGCTCTATCACCATATAATGAACCGAATCTGAGAATTACAAATTCTAAATTATTTTTTTTACAATATTCATCCAAATAATCTTCGGCAGACCTTTTGCTTATAGAATAATAGCCACCCTCTTTGCTATTAGCATAAATCGAACTAGCGTGAATAATTTTTTTAATTTTGTTTATTTTGCATATCTCTAGAACCTTTAAAGTTCCTTCAATATTAACCTTGATTGTTTCAAAAGGTTTGTATCTTGCTTCATCTATGTCTGCTAACGCAGCAAAATTATATACGATCTCACAGCCTTTTGTTGCTCTAGAAAGTTTTTTTTTGTTACTGATATTTCCTAGAGCAAATTTACACTTTTTCGAATTAACTTGTGGTTTTTTTTTATCATATATCACAACTTTGTGATTTGCTTTTAATAAAGACTCAACCACGTGTCCTCCTATAAAACCACTGCCACCAATTACTGCTATTTTCATATTAATTTCTATTTTTTAAACTTTTAATTTTAAATATTGTTTAAAACATGTTGAATTTTCATATCTCGTGCGTAAATCAACCAACATCCCGGGATTAAGTTGCTCTTTTTAGTTTTTAGAATGAAATCACTTATTATTTTTTTATCTCTAGAACTAACAACTACATACTTTTTTTGAATTTCTTCAACATCTGAATTATCATTGAAAAAGGCTAGATCTAAGTTAAATTTTTTAATTATTGTTTTGCAAAAGTTTACAATATTTATATCTCTAAAATCTTTAAGAAAAGTCTCTACTGTTAGTTTTGGTTTTTGATTTAAATCGTAAAAATAAACTCTTGAAATAGGATGATCTTTCGAAAAAATTTGCAAATAAAAATTATTTTTTAATTTTCCTCTTAAATTAAAGTGTAAATTTCTTGAAGAAATATTTAAGGAATCAAGTAAAGGAAGCCCATAACTTTTGATAAGTCCAGTAGGATTTCCAGACCAAAAGATTTTATCGAATAAATATTTTTTACCATGACATGATATTAAAAGATTATTTTTTTCCCAAATTGGTTTTATTACTGCAGCCATATTTAACTTTACGTTATTTTTTTCTAGATATATTTTTAAATTCTCAAAAAAATCGTTAAAACCATTTTTTGGGA
>MDTB01042557.1_pt1 | contig 19072 bp, 17 predicted proteins | sample 811161 | NCBI WGS metagenome assembly MDTB01 (sample SAMN05326650, study PRJNA326480) | marine metagenome | isolation source: seawater | place: Mediterranean Sea | collected 2009
CAGACTCACCAAAGATAGTGATATTATTTGGATCACCTCCAAAGGAGGAAATATTTTCTTTTACCCACTTAATTGCATTTCTCTGATCTATCAAACCCTCATTACCAGATGAGTTAATCTGGCCCTCTGTAACTTCACTAAGCCTAAGAAATCCAAGAGGTCCTAATCTATAATTTATTGATACTACTACAACTCCTCTTTTCGCTAAATGCTTTAAATCGTACATAATGCTGCTAGAGCCACCAGTTACCAAAGCACCACCATGTATCCAAATCATTACTGGATTTTTAGCTTTAATATCACTTGAACAAATATTGAGAGTCAGACACTCTTCAGATTGTTTTGATAATGAATTGTCTTGAAAGAAATTTGTTCCTAATTGATTATCAGCTGACCTCGTTTGCGGAGCTGCGTTACCTATTTTTAAAGCTTTAATATTTAATTCTTTTTCAAGAAGAAACGATTTGTCCCATCTTTTCTTATATTTTGCATATGGGATGCCAAAAAATTGGAAACAACTCTCTTGAAGTATTCCTTCAATCTGGCCAGCTTTACATTCAATTAAACTCATACTTTTACTAGAGGAATAATATTATATAACAATAGATTAAATCTAAAATTGTGAAATATAATATGTTTACGGGATGTAGCGCAGCCTGGTAGCGCACCACACTGGGGGTGTGGTGGTCGTCGGTTCAAATCCGGCCATCCCGACCAAATGACTTAGTTAATAGTTTTCTTTAAATCTTTAGCTGGAATAAATTTTACTTTTTTTCTTGCACTTATTTTAAATTCTTGAAGCGTCTTTGGATTTCGTCCAGTCCTTTCAGGTGTTTTTGTATAAGTGAATGTTCCAAAATTACTAATATTTATATTTTTTTGATGATTATCAATGATTATTTGAAAAAAATTTTTTACAAAAAAAAGGCTATCTTTAGAGGATAGCCTTAATTTGTTTGAGATGTTTTTCGCTAAATCTTTTTTAGTGATCGACACTCAATTATTTATGTACTTGTTCCAGTACCTGTACCTGTACCTGTACCTGTACCTGTTCCGGTACCTGTACCTGTTCCTGTACCTGTTCCTGTACCTGTACCTGTACCTGTTCCTGTTCCTGTACCTGTACCTGTTCCTGTTCCTGTTCCTGTACCTGTTCCTGTACCTGTATCATCTTCATCAGATGTATCAACAATATTTACTGTTCTAGTTGCAGTTGCTGAGTTACCAGCAGCGTCAGTTGCTGTATAGGTAACTGTATAGCTTCCAACAGCATTAGGGAACCATTGTAAATCACTGACCATTCCAGTTGTAACGACAGTTACTGATCCATCATAATTATCTGTAGCAGTCGCACCTGGATCGACATATGCAGTTCCAAGTTCAAGTGTATATGGATTATCGCCAAGCACAGTTATCACTGGTGCAGTAGTGTCGACAACGTTAACTGTTCTAGTTGCAGTTGCTGAGTTACCAGCGGCATCGGTTGCTGTATAGGTAACTGTATAGCTTCCAACAGCATTAGGGAACCATTGTGTATCACTGACCATTCCAGTTGTAACGACAGTTACTGATCCATCATAAGCATCTGTAGCAGTTGCTCCAGCATCTGAATAATTTGTTCCAAATTCAAGTGTATATGGATTATCACCAAGCACAGTTATCACTGGTGCAGTAGTGTCGACAACGTTAACTGTTCTAGTTGCTGTTGCTGTATTACCAGATGCATCAGTAGCAAAATATGTAACTGTATATGAGCCCGCCACAAATACGTCTACATTTATTGGTGCTTGAGTTACGGATACGGTATCTAAATCAGTAGCTGTAGCACCAGCATCGACATAAGCTTCACCTAGCTCAACAGTAACAGGATTATCACCTGTTATAGTTATTACAGGAGCAGTGGTATCAACAACATTTACTGTTCTAGTTGCTGTTCCAACGTTGCCTGCTGCGTCTGTTGCGGTATATGAAATTGTGTATGAACCAACAGTACTTGTGTCGACTGTTCCGGAAGAAGTGACTATTTCGCCACCATCTGAAGTAGCTCCTGCATCTACATAGACATCTCCAAGTTCAACAGTTGCTGGATTTGATCCGAGCACAGTTAAAACAGGTGATACGGTATCAGGAGGTGTAGATGAATCTTCGTTTACATTATCAAGTAAAACAGCGCCTGATACCAACAAAAGCTGTTCAATAATTGAAAGTTCTAGAATCGCTGATGCTCTTGAAGTAACAACTGCGCCAACTGAGCTACAATCTGAATCATCGCCATCAATATTTCCATCATTGTCATCATCAACATTATTCTCGCAACCATCATCATACTCATCCTCTGAAAGTATGTCTGCTTGAGCTAAAAGAATATTTCTTCTTTCAATAAGCTCATCGGTTGAAAGTCCTTGAAGGCTTTCTGTGATTGATTCGATAGATCCATTTGTTACCTTGATTTCATCAGCAATAGCAGTTATGCCAAACGAAACAAAAGTAAGGATAAGTGCGCTGTAAAATTTATTCATTTATTTAATCCTCTTTAAAGGTCAATTATGCACAAAACATTATCTTAAAACAATAAGTTTGAGCTATAAACCAATTGAATTATAGCAATTAAATGCATTAAATGTTTTATTAGTGAACATATTTTGTAACAATCTTGTTAATTCTGTCAGTTTATCGGCTTAAACCTTACTAATAAATCATAAAGAGTATTTTTTCTTATTAATTTTTGTCCTGGATCCTTAGTTAAAGGCCTCCAAGAATAATTTATAAAATTCTTATAAATGGGTATGTTAAAGAAAATCCCTTTATCAAAGCTGCCCTCTCCAAAATCTTGACTTGATACGTCTGTAAATGTTGCAAAAACACCAAGCTGTGTTCCATTTATAAATGTCCTAGACAGCTCTAAAGTCGTTCCAATGTCGCCAGCAAGATATTTGCCATAAGATATTTTTGTATCAAAAGGTACATAGTTATAATTCCTATAGTAAAAGCTTGCAAACCCAGAAGTACTTTTATAATCCAACGTTCCAAACCTCATACCATAATCTCTTTTTTGGACATTGAATAGTTCTAATCCAAATGCATAATTTTTAGTATTATCATAGTATAGATATTCAAAGCCATATCCACTAAACATTTCTTCTAAAATACCAGCAGTCATCATAATATGGTTATTTTTCTTTGGTGTAAGAAAATAATCAAATTGAGCTCTTCCTATTATTAATGTATCAAAGTTCCTAAGGTAGTCTTTTACGTCTGATCGAACTTGCTCGGGAAAAGTATCAACAGGAGGGACTGTGAGATCATCAAAGTTGTCTATTAAAGAATACTTAAGATTTGAGGAAAAAGTAAAATTATCCGAAAATAAATATTCTGTATCATTTTCAAAGAGAAGAGACAGTTTTAAAAATCCCTCTCTCGCTGCTATGAATGGTCGGACTCTTAAGCTATTATTTGTGAAAAACTTTTTGCCCTCCTCTCTTTCATACATAAGCACGGATTTATTTTCAAACCCATCTTCAATTTCAGTATATGCCTGCAAATCAACTATTCTATAATCAGTTTTTATTTCTTTATCTATGTCGCTTTCTTGAGAAGCTGTCATTATAATTTCTTCAATAATATCTAGGCTTGGATGTGCAAACTGTGTAATTTCTAATCCTATAGTGTCAGCTCCTTCTCTAATTTTATTAACTACAATATTATTTGACTCTAAGTTTCTTACTAGTTTGCTATATGTGTTAAGTTTTGGATCTTTTTGTATTTTTTTATACTTAAATTTTGTATCTTCCGACAATGTCTCAAACTTATAATTAAATCTTAAAGAAAAGTAATTATCTCTCTCCCTCGAAAGACCTAACGAAAAATTTTTATTGGGTCTATATTCTAAGGATGCGCTGACCTTGCTTGAAGGGACTTCATAACCTATATTGCCTGGAGTAAGAGTTGTGTCATGCTCAATCTTAAAAACTAGATCTTTGTTGATGACATAGGATAAGCCATAAAAAGGCGATACTGTTTTATCTGAAAAATATCTTGATGCTTGAAATTGTCCTCCTTCTTGGGAAAATTCATTTTCGTTAGAAGGCCTTTCTCCAAATTTATCACTAATGTTAATAAGAGGATTCCTAAAATCATTATTTGATCCATTTAATTTTCCCCAACCTAATCCAAAATGAAGATCTAAGTTAGCTATTCCATAACTAGCTACAATATATTCAGAACTATAAAAACCAGTTCCAGCAATATCATTTATACCTAGAGCAATGGCCGGGAATCTATCTTCCTCTCTTATTCTTAGCTTAATATTGAAGCCTTTATCTTTAAAATCCTGTCCCTCAAATCCTGAAGGCCTACCTTGAAAATTTGCATAAAATACTGAAGTTTCTAACCAATTGAAGGGAGAAGTTGTTAAGGTAATCTTTTGGTCAGGAGTTCCGTCGTAAAGAGTTATTCCTACAGATCCTTCATTAAGGAATCTTGCAGATGGCATGTTTACAAGGCCAATCACCCCATGATTATTATAACTATTGAATTCAAAACTATCTCCGTGTAAGAGTTTTGAAAATAAGATAATTATCAGAACAAAAGAATTTCTTAACATGCTTAGAAGATTATATAACTCTTTAAAAAATTAATTTTTAATTACTGATAACGACGCTAAGGAAACACCAAGATTCCCTAAAATAGCTGCATAAGATTGAATTGTATTTGCACGAAACATATTATTATGTTTTTTTGGTACGAAAATCACTGAACCTGGGTATAACTCAACGCTTCTTGAACCATCTCTAAAAATATTTTTTGAGCTTATTCGTTTAGATGTTCCGTCTGGTAAGAGTACGAAAATACTTGAACTATCTGCACTATCATTTAAGCCTCCTTTAGCAGACAAATAGTAATCAATATTTTTTCCTTCAGAAAAAAGTACTGTTCCCTCATTTGCTGTCTCACCGAATACGTAAAGATAGTTAACTGCTTCTGGAATAATTGCTATGTCTCCATCTTGTAAAAGGGTATTCTTTGATGGGTCTTTTGAAATTAAATCCAAGTCAAAGCTCGTTGTGATTCTTCCTGTTGGTGGAGTTGCTCTAAACTCTTGAAGGAGAGAACCAATCATACCTGATCCTTCCTGAGATAAATTTATTGAATTATCAACCATTGTCTCTAAAAAATCCTTATAAAGTTGATCATTTGCTTGAGCATTTACCTTTTTCACATTTTCATTTAATAGAACACCACCAAAGGGATAAGCATTATCATCATAACCTCCAGCCCTCAGAATTAATTCATATATTCCATCTCCCGGATTCATTGAATATCTGCCTGGATTCTTAACTGATCCAGAAATCTCAACTTCCTTGATTGAAATGATGCCTACATATAGAGAGTTTCCATCTTGTGGGATAATTTCTTCTAAAGATTCATATCCTGTTACACGATTTGATACTACTTTGCTTTCTATAATTGAGTTATAGTTAATATTCTTTTTATCTGCATCTGGTCTAAAGCCATTTGCAAAAAATAGGAGGTCCGAGAATGACTCATTATCTCTGAGCTCATATACTCCTGGCCTTTTTACCCCTCCGTATATACCGATTATTTTTTTTGCAGGTCTCACAAAAACTAAATCACCTGATCTCAATCTGCTTCCAAAATTTCCTTCACCTGATATGAAGATTTTATAAAGGTCAATTGTTTCAATAACTTTATTTTGCCTAATTAAATCTATTTCTCTAAAAGACCCAAATTCAGAAGGTCCACCAGAAATTGTTAAAGCATGAAAAATATTTGAATTGCCACTTAGAGTATATGACCCAGGATTGAAAACATTTCCTGCTAAAACAACCTGGACATCTCTTACATTTACAAGTGTTACAAATGCCTCGCTACCAATTGATGACTCCTCAACTTTATTTTTTACCAAATTAGTTGCATCAGCTAGTGAGAGTCCACCAATAAAAACTTTACCTAAATCCGGAAGATTGATAGAGCCATCTCTCTTGATAGCTTCCTCAACAGAATAAGCATTTGATCCAATATTTTGGACTTGAAGAACATCTCCAAAGTCTAAAATGTAATCTGAATCAAAATTTGGTTCGTTGATTGGCATTAGTGTTGTTTGCATAGATGAGAAGAAATCTGAGCCAAATCTAGCACTAATTTCCTTAATTTCCTTTTTTTCTACAAATGTAGAAGGTTTCCTATATATAGGTTCTTCAAGGCTTTTTCTTTTTTCTGTTTCTGCTAATAAATCTTCTCTTACATCTTCAGGAAGACTATCCAAGAATTCTCTATCGAAGTCTTGAGACATAATAGGTAAAGAAAGAAGAATGTAAAAGGTTAATCTAGAATAAAAATTAAGCATATATTTATTAATCCCCAAGTCCTGGTATTTTAACACCGCCTCCTTCAAAAGCTAATTTTACTATATGTGACATAGAACTATCTACTTCCTCATCGACAAGAGTTTTTTCAGTAGATTGAAATATAAATCTAATGCCAACTTTTATCTCATTCTTTTTCTTGTTTATGAAAAAATCAAAGATAAAACTTTCCTTTAATATTTTATCTTTATGATTTAGCATCCTCTCTAAAAAACTGTCGATATCTATTTCAGGTGATAGCATGAAGGATAAATCTCTATAAGTTGATGGAAAGTTTGATATTTCCCTAAAATTAATTCCATTAAATCTAATTTTAGAATCAGTTTTATGATCAATTACCTGATAAGGAATTTCGTCAAGGCTTATTTCAGCATAATAAATGGGATATTTAATTTTTGAATTTAAGTCCTTCCTTGAGATTTCTTTTGTTTTTAGTGTAAATGTGCTTTGAACTTCTGCAAATATATCCTTAATTATGGATTTATCAATTATTCTTACAAAGTCTCTATAATTCAAATCAACTCTTCCAGAGACAATTAATCCAAGAGCCCTTTTTTTAGAAATATTTTGCTGTTTATCTTTAAAATATAAATCGGATATTTCAAATAACTTTATTGAGTCTTTCTGTCTTTTTTCATTGTAAATTAGATTTTCAATCATTGAGTCTTCTAAATTAGTTCTTAAATATTTTTTATTTACATCTAAAGGGTTATCAACTGCTATTGCATTTTCTGAATCTTTGTCACTGAAGGGAAAGTTGATAACTTCGTTGAACCCTTTTTCAATAAGGAATTCCTTTACTCTTAAATCAAATTTAACTTTTTGAGGAAATGTTTTTTTTATTTCGAAATTTCTTGCATTAATTGAGTCATAACCAATAATTCGCGCAATTTCTTCAGATACATCATTTGTGTTTTCAATATCATGCCTGTAAGACGGAACTGTCAAACTATCCTTAGTCTGAAAACCTAGATTATTAAGAATGTTGTCAAAATCTTCATAATCTATTTTTATTCCGAGAATTTCTTCAACATTTGAAATGCTTTTCTTAATTATCTTTGGTTTATACTCTTTATAGCTTTGTGTAAATAGTTTAATGTCAACGATATCAGCATGATCCTCAATAATTTTAATAAATCTTCTTAAGACGAAGTCATGACAATATCTGTCAGTTCCTCTTTCGAATTTATGAGCTGCTTCGGATGCAATATCATAACTTAATGCTTTTCCAACCACAGACTCTGGTTCAAAATATGCGCACTCTATAAGAGCAATTCTTGTTTCATCTGTGCAAGAAGATTCTTTTCCACCCATAATTCCAGCAAGATTTATACAACCCTTCTTATCATTGAAAATAAGATTATTATTTTTAAGTATAATTTTTTTACCTAGAAGAGTTTCAAATTCAATATTTCTATTTTCTTCCAAGAGCTCGATTGGTTCATTAATTTTTTCAAAATCATAGCAATGAGTGGGTTGACCCAACTCATATGACAAATAATTTGAAATGTCGGTAAAAAAATTGTTTTTATTTAATGCTAAATCCTTAAAATAGTTCTCAAGATAGGGTTTATAGTATTTTTTAATGTTTTTGACCTTAACCGATAAAAAAGATATTTCCGGACATGTTTCTTTAGATCTATTAATAAAATCTAAATCTAAATCCTCTATTTCTCCATTAAAGGTATCAATTTTTGAAGAATCAAAGCCATAAAAGTGTTTTAATTCTCTTGCAAGTCCAAGCAAGGATAAGCAATCCCCTCTATTGGGCGTTATATCCAAATCTAAATTATTTCCTGTAACAATATTTTCGTGTCCAAGCTGCATAAGTTTTGAAGAAATATCATCTATCGATGCATTATTTTTTAAAAAACCTTTTAAGTGATCAACATTTATTTTCATTTGAACTGTTCAAGAAAGTCTAAATTTGATTTATAAAAATCTCTTATATCTTTTACTCCATATTTCAGCATTGCTATCCTCTCAACTCCTAGGCCGAAAGCTAGACCAGAATATCTTTCAGGATTAATTTTGCAGTTGTTTAAAACTTTTGGATTTACTAAGCCACATCCAAGAATTTCAAGCCATTCATCTCTTCCATTAAATAAAATATCAACTTCAGCGGAAGGCTCTGTAAAAGGGAAAAAAGAAGGCCTAAACCTTAATTTTATCTTTTTGCCAAAGATTTCCTCAATGATCTCGTATATGAGTGATTTCAAATGTGAAAAATTTACTTTCTTATCAATGTATATTCCTTCAATCTGATGAAACATAGGTAAATGTGTTGCATCATCGTCTTTTCTATAAACTTTACCGCCTGTAATTAAAGCAAGTGGTAGCTCTTTACTCAGCATTCCTCTTATTTGAACTGGTGAAGTGTGTGTTCGCAATACATTTTTTTTATTATCAGTATAGAAAGTGTCATGCATCTGACGAGCTGGATGGAGTTTATCAATATTCAGCATATCAAAATTATATTCTTCAGATTCAATTTCAGGACCTTCAGTAATTTCAAAACCTTTTTTTTCTAAAAGTCTAAGAATTGATTCAAGAGTAGATGTTATCGGATGAAGAGAGCCAGACCTATTAGAAATTATTGGAGGTCTTATATCATCAAGAGAGGGCATTATTTAGTTGCAAGATTTACAACCTTTTCAAAGACATCCTTATCATTTGCTGCAAGCTCAGAAAGGATTTTTCTGTTTAAGATAATATTTTTATCAGATAATGACTTTTGAAAAAATGAGTAGGATATCCCTAAAGACCTGGTTGAAGCACTTATTCTAGATATCCATAAAGATCTAAATGTTCTTTTCTTATTTTTTCTATCCCTGAAAGCATATTGAAGAGACTTAATATTTGATTGTTTTGCAGTCTTGAAAAGCCTACTTCTGGCACCATAATGTCCTTTTGTAGATTTCAGGATTTTTTTGTGTTTTTTCCTTGCTGAATTAGATTTTGTAACTCTTGGCATGTTATTTGATTAAACTTTCGGCAACTTTAAGAGTAGTTCCTTTTAATTTATTTAGTCCCCTATTATGTCTTTTCCTTTTTGTAGATTGTTTTGACAAAATATGATTTCTTCCAGCACTTCTGCTCTTTACAGAAGAACCAGTTCTCTTAAAACGCTTTGAGGCGCCAGAGTGTTTCTTTAATTTATAACCCATAACAATTTACTAATTTTGTTTTAAAGGTGAAAGAACCATTAATAATTGCCTTCCCTCAAGAGAAGCTTCTTGGTCAACCTGAGCAATTTCTGAAAGATCATCTTTTACTCTATTTAAAAGCTCAAGCCCTAAGTTGCTATTGAGTATCTCTCTGCCTCTAAAACGGACGCTAATTTTAGTCTTATTTTTATCAAGAATAAAGCTTTTAATCTTTTTTAATTTTATGTTGTAGTCACCAATATCAGTAGAAGGTCTAAATTTAATTTCTTTAAGAACAGTTTTTTTTACTTTGCCTTTTGATGAAGTAACATTTTTTTTCTTAGAAAATAAATGTTTACCATAATCCATTAATTTACAAACAACTGGGTTGGCATCTGAAGAAGAAACCTGAACCAGGTCTAGAGTCTCTGCTTTAGCAGCATTTAAAGCGTCCTCAATGGATACAATGCCTTGCTTATTTCCATTTTGATCAATAAGCATTAATTCTCTAGCTCTAATTCTTTCGTTGATCGGAGTATTATTTTTCTTAGCAGTAACTATAATCTTAACCTATATAAATGATGCGTATTAATAGTAGAATGAATAGATATTATTCAATTAATGTAGATATTTAAAGTCATAAAGTGTCCTAGATTCTATACTAGTTATGGTATTTCGTAAATATTTTTTTGGTTATGGCTCAAGTATAAGGTGACTCCAAATATCATCGACTTTCTCATATACATTTCTTTTATTTAATCTTGATTTATGCCCTTCCCAAAATTCAAAATAGTAGGGCTTAAATGAATAGCCGCCCCAATTTGGTGGACGATCAAATAAATTTAAGTCTTTATGGAGTGTTTTCTCATATTTTTTTTTAACGTCTTCATAATCTCTGATCTTTTGAGATTGTTTTGAAGAGATTGCCAAAGCATTCTTTTCTTTAGTTCTTGATAGAAAGTGTTCATCTGAAAACTTTTCTGAGCATTTTTGAATAGTTGCACGCATTCTTATCTGAAGATTTATTGCTTCCCAATATATCAATATGCAGATTTGATTATGAGACCTGAACTGTTTCATTTTTGGTCCATCATAATTACTAAAAAATATCCAATCTTCGTCGATAATGTATTTCAAATTTACATATCTGGCATCTACAAAACCTTCTTCCTTATCATATGAACTTATAGAAATTGCATTAATGGGTTTTTGATTCATTTCCTTCGCTTGATTATAGAAATCTATGAATCTTTTATATGGTTCAGACTGGTTTAAATTTTTAATAACTATCATTTTTAACAGTTGTTATTTTCTTAGAAGCTGCTTCTGGGGTGAATCGATCATGAAATAGCTTAATACATCTTTTGCTTAAATCTTTATCTGATCTTAAATTTTTGAAATTTTCCATGAAATCTTTTGCAATTAACTCAGGATCTTCCTCTTCAGTCACAAAACCAATGTAATGCTTTTCATTAATATCTATAATTTCATTATATTTGTTTACCAATCCAAATACTGGAAGACCAGCTTGTAGATATGACAACATTTTACCAGGTATGTTATGAGTTTTATGATTTGAATCTAGAGATATGATTCCTAGATCACATTTTCTATAAAGTGAAAATATTTGATTATGAGGAATTTGATCATGAAAAAAAATGTTACTTAAATTATTTTGTTTTACAAAATCTTTTAGTTTTTCTTTTTGGTCTCCACTTCCAATAAAAATAAAAGAAAAAAGTTCTTCGTCTAAATTAAGAGCAAACTTTAATACGTTTTCAAGCCCTTGGGCTGATCCTATGTTTCCTGCATAAATAAATATAAATCTATCTTTAAAAGGATCATTGACAAAATCTAATCTGCAATCTTCCCTGGCAAGAGGAGCAAGCCAATTATCAAGTACCTCAATTTTGTTTAAATATTTTGGAAAATTATTCTTAAAATAACCCATATTAGAGATGCTTTGAATTCCAATTCTATCAGCAGCATGGTACTGAATTCTTTCTATGATTTTAAAAAAAGAGTAAATAATACCTTTTTTTAAAATGCCAACATCTAACGCCCATTGAGGAAATATATCTCTTAAAATTAGATATGACTTACACCCTAAGTATTTTTTAATAATTAAAACTGGTATTCCGAAAAAAATCGTTGGAGAGTACCAAATTATTAAATCCCATTTCTCTTTTTTTTTCTTGCTTAAAAAAAAACTAAATAAGGTCGTAATTGGAATTATCATTTCAGCTATGCCTCTATAGAAAAAATTTACATTTTTTGTTCTCAAATTTTTAATTCTAGTAATGCTATGACTATTTATAGGAGATTTATCTTCATTTATAACCTGACTTGTAGTAAAAACGTGCACTTCATGATCAGCTTTTGTTAGGCTTTCAGTTAAATCTTTCAGCTGAATAGATGCAGAGGATTGAAAAGGAGGAAATGCATCTGAAAATAATAATATCTTCATTTAGAATTATTTTTTCCAAACTGTTCTATTTACATAATCAATGTGCGATACGATGATTCTCAAAATCTTTTTTGATACGTTATCTGCTTGGTAATCTTTCACTGGCCTAATGCTTCTTGCTTCAGAGTTATTGTGGCTTGTTGCAATATGCACTGACTCCAGTACTCTCTCCTTTTTTAGTCCTGACATTAACACTGTAGTCTCATCCATTCCCTCAGGCCTTTCATGTGCCTGTCTAATTGTTACTGCAGGAAGATTAAGAATAGATCCCTCCTCAGCAATTGTTCCGCTGTCAGAAATCACACAAAAAGCATTTATTTGTAAATTATTATAATCATGAAAACCGTATGGTTTTGAAAAACGAATCAGGGGATTCTTGTTAACATAATTCAATTCATCTAATTTAATTCTTGTTCTGGGATGAGTAGAAATGATAATGGGTAAATTGAAAGTATCTGATAATCCATCAATTGATTCTAATAAATCATTAAAGTTTTCTTCAGAATCAACATTTTCTTCTCTATGAATACTCATTAATATATATTTACCAATTTCGAGCTTTTCTTTTTCAAGGATATTACTAGACAGAATCTTATCCATGTTTTGGTTTAATACTTCCGTCATTGGTGACCCAGTTTTAATAATTGTTTCTGGCTTAATGCCTTCAGAAATTAGATAATCTCTCGCATGATCAGAAAGAGGGAGATTTATGTCACTTAAATGATCGACTATCTTTCTATTAACCTCTTCTGGAACTCTTTGATCGAAACATCTATTACCTGCTTCCATATGAAAGATTGGTATTTTTCGTTTTTTTGCAGGTATTACACTTAAGCAGCTATTTGTATCTCCATAAATAAGAACAGCGTCAGGTTTCTCTTGATCGAGAACTTTATCTGCCTTTGCAATTATGTCGCCAATGGTCTCTGAAGGCGATCCTTTAATAGCCTCAAGAAATATATCCGGTTTTCTTATAGATAGGTCCTCAAAGAAAACCTCATTGAGCTCATAATCATAATTTTGTCCAGTGTGAATAATTTTATGATCTACAAATTTATCTAACTCTTTCATTACTTCGCTGAGTTTGATTATTTCTGGTCTGGTGCCTACGATTGTAATTACTTTGATATTTTTTTTATTCATTATCCTTGGAGATCTTTTAAGTCTGCTTGTATTTCCTTCAAATTTATAAGGAGATGTGTTAGCTCTTCTTTATCTAACCTATGAGTGTTATGTGAATGATATTCATCTGCTTGGGAAACTATATCTACTCCCTCCTCAAAATACTTATTATAATTAAGGTCCCGATTATCTGATGGAATCCTGAAATAATCTCCTAAATCTTCAGCCTTAACCATCTCTTCTTTTGTCAAAAGAGTTTCATAAAGTTTCTCACCGTGCCTGGTACCAATAACTTTTACATCATGATCTATTTTATTTGTGAGATCTTTTAAAGTTTCTGCTAATAACTCTATAGTTGCTGCTGGTGCTTTTTGCACAAAAATATCTCCACTATTTCCATTTTTAAAAGCAAAAAGAACCAAATCAACTGCTTGATCAAGGCTCATCATAAACCTTGTCATAGAAGGATCTGTAATGGTGATTGCTTTATCATTTTTTAACTGCTCAAGAAAGAGAGGAATTACGGAACCCCTGCTTGCCATCACATTTCCATATCGAGTACATGCAATCATTGTTTTCGAAGTATTTCTTCCCTTTGAAACGATTACTCTTTCCATCATTGCTTTACTAATACCCATTGCATTTATTGGATATACAGCCTTATCAGTGCTGAGCGCAATTAATTTTTTAACACCAGCGCCTAGGGCAGCATTAAGAACATTTTCAGTGCCTAAAACATTGGTTTTTACTGCTTGGATTGGATAAAACTCACACGAGGGAACCTGTTTGAGCGCTGCAGCATGAAAAACAAAATCAACTCCCTGCATAACATCATCAAGAGAGTTTGAGTCTCTAACATCTCCTATATAAAATTTAATTTTTGAGCTTCTATATTTTTTTCTCATATTGTCCTGCTTGAGCTCATCTCTTGAAAAAATTCGGATCTCGCCAATATCAGTATCAAGAAACTTATCTAAAACAGCGTTTCCGAATGAACCTGTTCCTCCTGTAATAAGAAGCGTCTTATCTTTAAACATTTTTTTTATTTTTGTAATACATTTCTTCTATCATATTATCCCATGCAGGTGGATGATAGCCAGTTGCTTTTTCAAACTTTTTTGAGTCCAGTGATCTATCAATTATCCAATCTGATGATTCTGATATTTTAATTTCTTTTTTATATATCTTAGATATTTGTTTAAGCAAATCATATTTAGAAAGTTTTGGTCCTGAAACATTAAAAATTCCATTTAAAGAAGTATTATTTAGAATATAATTTTTGAATACCTTTGAAAGCTCTACAGTGGTGAGTCCTGAGTACAGAGCTGTAGTATACCCACTGCAAGATTCTTTTTGCTCTAAAAACCATTCTAGAAGTCCATCCTTAGAAAATTCATTATGTCCAATAAATGAAGTCCTAACAGTTAATGTATTCTCTAAATAACTAATTTCTCCCAGACCTTTTGTTCTTCCGTATAGATCAATGGCATCTGGCTTGTCTTCATCTAAATAATTCCCTCTATCACCCAAGAAAACACAATCTGTACTAATTTGAATGAATCTTATAGATTTTTTCTCGCAGATGCCTGCTATTTGATGAGGTGCCAAGGAATTAACTTGAACAAAGTCTTCCATACTACTTTTCTTATACTTGGTAATCCCAACTAGATTAAGAACACACTCAGGTTTTACTTTTTCTATGGCGTGTTTTACTGATTCTATATTTAAAACATTAACCTTATTTATAGGCTTGAAATACTCATTCTCATGGGATACTTCTTGGCTCCTTGATGACCCATAAATACTGAAATCACTATCCTTAAGTGACCTAATTAGCTCTTTCGCAAACATTCCATTTGCGCCTAATATCAATATCCTCATTTTGTAGTTATTTTTATTGGATTATAAAACACTCATGATCATGAGGATATAAATTCAAGAGTTTTATTAGCAACTCTATCCCACCCTTTTTTATCAGTGATATTTTCTTTACCTAGTAATGCTTTTCCTTCCAGAGCTGAAATATTTTTTTTCATATAAATTAGTTTCTCTGAAATATCATTTATATTTGTTGGGTCACAGTATGTAACATAATCCTTCCCAAATTCTGGCATTGGATCTTTAATTGAGGACAAAAGTGGTCTACTTGAAGCCATGGATTCGAGCATTATATTTGGACAGTTCTCACATGAAGACAAAAAAATATTAAAAAGTGATTTTTGATAGCAGCTTGCAAGACCAATCTGATTTACCTCCTCCAAGATCATAGCCTCATTAGAAATATTTAATTTATTAATAAGATTATCAAGCTTGGATTTTGTTGATTTTGAAATCTTTCCAATCATTATCAACTTAATTCCTCCAAGTTTAGATTTAACTTTTGCATAGGACTTTATAAGATTTGCATGATTTTTATATGGAAGAAAACTTGAAACATAAAGTAAGTATTTTTTTTCATCAAATCCTTGAATCAGATTTGACTCCCCAATTTCAAAAAAAACTGGGCTAATTGCATGACTGATAACAATAGAATTATTCATTAGTAATCTATTTTTTGAAATAATTTTCTTTCCAAATTCAGAGATAAAGATTGTTTTATCTTGATATTTGCAGTTATAAATTATTACTAATTTTTGTATAAGTATTCTTATAAAAGTGAATGGTTCAAAAAGAAAATCTTTTTTATAATTTTTTATATAAAAATGAGGCCATACATTTCTAAACATTGTCACAGTTTGGAAGTTTCTTGACCTCAAAGTGAATGATGTTCCTCCTGGAGAAAATAAAATATCATAGTTACCTTTTTTCATAATCTTAGGGATTTCAAATAATTCAAAGGCTATTCTCTTAAATAAACTACTTGACGGGCTATCAAAAAAAATAAGATTTAATGATGGAGTATTTTTAATTTCATCAAACTCCATATTATCTTTGCCAATTAGAAGAGTGATATGAAGATCATTGGGATTATTTACAAAAAAAGGAATGATATTTTTTATATATGTTACCCCTCCGCCATTTCTTGCAGATATTGCATTAATAAGAATCTTTTTACCCATATAAAAAATTTAAATCATTTTTTGTTTTGTACTTTTTTAACATTAATTCTTTTCCATTTTTAGATAAGTTGGTTAATATCTCTTTGTTATCAAGACAATTAATAATATCGGTTAACATCTTTTTTGAGTTTTTAGAAGCAATTGCATGCTTCAGATTTTGAGCCTCATCTATTGTGCTCAATGCCTGTGGAGATGTAATGCAAGGAACTCCAGCAGACAAAGAATCAGTAATCCTTGTAATCGATCCGTTATCTTGAAATATTGGAACAATGGAAATAATTTTGTCCCGGTATGCATCTGTTAATGATGATGAAAACCCATAAAAATTTATATTTTTTTCATACTTTACGCTTTGATAAACTTTAGATTCTATATCGAGAGCTCCATATATATTTAAATGGGCATCTGGATATATTTTAATAACCTTCCTCCAAACTTTTTTTATAAACCAAATAGCTGAATATGCCCTGTTATCAATAAAATGTGACATTAGTAAGAAATTTAAACCATTCGGTTTATAAGAATAATCTAATAGCTCTTTTACAGGCTTATTTGCCTCAACAATTATCTTTGGAGATAAACTTTTCTTACTAGATAAAAGCATTTCTAATTTCAACTTCTCTCTTGTGGTTTGGACCATACAAAGATCAAATCTTTGTAAATATTTTTTCTCTAGAAACTTTATAAATTGATATCTAAAAAGATAGCTTAGACCAAGAAGTGTTTTTTTTTCATACCCCTTTAGCATTCTTAAAGCTGTTCCTAGATAGTAAGAAGATATGCAATCATTGGTATGAAAGATAGATTTAATACCTTTTTCTTCTGTATATTTTGCTAGGTAATTTATGAAGAAAAGTACTCCTTTTATCGGAGGAACAAATACATAATTTATATCTTCTAAAATATGTTCAAAAGTGATATTTTTTTTGTGCATTTCGTAATTCAGAAAGGTTAGATTTTTAAGAGTAAGTTCGTCAAATATTTTATTAAATTTTGATTTTTCTTTTATCCCATGGAATTCTATCTCTGAATCAATGGCTGCGGCCTTATATCTTTCAAACTCTATTTTCTTTGAATCTATTGAATTAGATAGTATTAAGTATTTAATCTCAAAACCATTTGAGATAAATCTTTCAATATTCTGATGAGCGGTTACCTCCATGCCATTTCTTGGTGGGAATGGAAAAGTATCAGCAATAACAAGAACTTTTTGTTTAATTTTCTTTTATCCCTTGAAAAATGTTATCTAAATACTTGAACGCATGCTTAAAGATTTCCTCGCTTTGTAAAAAAGCCCATGACTTCCTTGTGAATATTTTTGACTTGAAGTCAGAGTATGTGTAACTCTTGTCTGCAACATCAAAAAATGGATTTGGGGAGTATCTTGGGCTGACCTCAAGTACTTTAAAAGGTTTCTTTATATCATCCTCTTCAAAAATAACATCAAACCCACATATTTTCATATCAAGATCTTGTGCAACTTTTACAAACTCATTCTTAAGTTCATCAGGTAAATCAAAATGTTGTATAGTTGCTCCAAACTCTGATGCAGTTGGTTTCCAATCTTTCCCAGAATTTATCCTCCAAAAACTTAATACTACTTCATTACCAATAACATTGACCCTTAGATCTCTTCTGATATCAAAAAATTCTTGCAAGATAATGTTTGAATTTTTAATTTTAAAGTCTTTCTTTTCAATGATTTTTTGAAGATCTTTAAACTCACTTAAAAGTTTTATATCTTTACTTCCAGCTGAATGTTCTCCTTTCCATATTAAAGGAAATTCTAATTCACTTTCTTCATCATTTGGATTAAACGACTGATCAATGTTTGGATTTATGGATGATAAAATATTAGTTTTTGGATGAGGGATATTTCTTAATTTAAATTGTTCGTACATGAAAACTTTATTTTCGAGATAATTAATTTCGTAAGAGTTTGGAAAAACGTTGCATTCCTGGTTTTCAAGCTCCAAAGCAATGAAGGCAAAGAGTGATGTGTAGTTTCTTATATTTATAGGAGTTGTGGTTATTTCCGGGGACCAAAAAATATTCTTATTAAAATGCATCTTTTTCAAAGATGAATATTCAAAATTTAGCTTATTCTTAATAAGGAAATTAATGTAGCCAAACTCCCAACATATTCCTTCTGTGCTGAATCTACCAGATGAAAATAAATTAGAAATTACTACATTTTTTGATCCTTTTTTATGATATTTGAAAAAGCCTATCCAATTGATATGAGTTAATATGAAAAGAAGATGTCTTGAAACCTTAATTAGTTTTCTTATTAATTTCATTTTTTTAAATCAATTATGAATTCATCAAAATCATTATCATCTTGCGAGTATACAAATATTTGCCTTATATCACTCCCCTTAGAACTTGAGCCATAAATTTTATATTTGTTCATACGATCATGAAGAAGCGATTTATTAAAAGTTAGAACGGGGCATCTTGTGTCACCAATAAAGTTATCTTTTCCAAGAATATTTACTATTTGGTCACATCTGTAATTTATTTTTTCAATAAGTTCTTGGGAGTTAAAATCTTTAAGTTTCTCTAAAAAATCCATATAAAGGGGTATTGGAGGCGTTTGGGGAGTTTGATTAGTTTTTCTAAATTCTACTAAGTTTAAAAAATTTAAGTATGAATAATAGCTTTTATCAACAAAACTGCGTAAAAGATCTTTTCTAAATACGAGAACGCCTAAAACGGGAACAGAGCCTAAACACTTGCTGCTGACGGTAGCCCATATATTTGTATCTTTTGGCGGACTTACATACGGAAAAGAAGAGACACAATCTATAAAAAAATTATTTTCATATTCCTGTAATGTTGAGTTAGAGGTTTCTAATTGACAGTAAAAGTTCATTCCTTTTTCGTTATCAA
>MDTB01113034.1_pt1 | contig 19072 bp, 17 predicted proteins | sample 811161 | NCBI WGS metagenome assembly MDTB01 (sample SAMN05326650, study PRJNA326480) | marine metagenome | isolation source: seawater | place: Mediterranean Sea | collected 2009
AATTATTTACACATAGACGATGCTGCTGACGGATTTAGATTTGCAATTAATAATCCTCAACTTGCCGGAAATTGCTTTAATTTAGGATATAGTGAAGCAAATTTATCTAAAAGAGAATTATGCGAAGAAATTAAAAAAATAATTCCTGACTTTGTTTACTTAGTATCCGAGATAGGTAGTGATATTGATAAAAGGAACTATATAGTAAGCAATGAAAAAATAGAAAAAGCTGGGTTTAAAGCCACTAGATCTCTTCAACAAGGAATAGAAGAATTAGTAAACGCACTTCCACTTTTAAAAAGAACACAATTTGCAAATATATAAACAATTTCAGTAAATTTTTTTTTAAATTTTCTTAAAATGAATGTTGAACTAAAAGATGTAACATTAAATTTAATAACTTCAAAGAAATACAAAAGAAAAAAAATTAGTGAAAAAAATCCTTTAACTGATTTCGCTTCAAGATTCCAACAAAACTCTTTTATAGCTTTAGATAAAATAAATCTTAATATTCAAGCGGGAGATAGAATTGCACTTATTGGACCAAATGGGGCAGGTAAATCGACGTTACTTAGACTTCTCTCTGGAATATATTTACCAACTTCTGGTATTGCTAACATTCCGCAATATGCATTACCTCTATTAGATAAAAGTCTTTTAGTAAGCCAATTTTTAGGGGCAAGCGCAGCATGTAAAGCTCACTTTTATTACGTAAAGGCAAGATACGGAACTTTAAAAAATGATTATGATAATGTGGATGAATTTGTCGATAAGGTTTTAGACTTTGCAGAGCTAAAAGATGTAGGAGAAACTCCTTTAATTCACTATAGTGATGGGATGAGGGCACGTTTAATCTTTTCCCTTTATACCTCTATTTATCATCCTTTTCTTGCTATTGATGAAGCTTTGGGTACTTCAGATTCTTACTTTACGAAAAAAGCAAGCAAAAAGTTTGATGATTTTGTAGAGAGTTCTTCTATTTTACTTTTAGCTTCTCACTCGGAAGATCTTTTGAAAAAGTATTGCACAAAAGCAATATTATTAGTTAATGGGAAAATTATTTTAAATGGAAGATTATCAAAAGTTCTTGATGCCTATAACAAATTATGAATAACAGTAAAAAATATTTATATATCTTGAGATATATTTTCTATCTTGCTTGGTGTCGAAATAAAGCAAGGTTTATCAAAACAAAACTTGGAAGTTTCTGGATTGGACTATCTACATTATTAATGATTGGCTCGCTTGCCTTCGTTTATTCTACTGTTTTACAAGTTCCTGATAAGAGAGCATATATCTGTTGGATAGGTTTAGGCATTTTATACTGGAATACACAAGCATCTCTAATATCTGACTTCTCAACTTTATTAATGAGATCAAGGGATAGACTTTTGAGTACATCAATTAATGTGATAGATGTCATTGCTGAAGAGTATTTCTTTGCAATACAAAATTTAATAATCTCAATTCTTTGTGTTCTACCTTTTTTAATTATCATTTACCCAAAATTACTTTTTTTTCTATTTACCTTTAAGGCACTATTTGGTCTAATTATTTATCTAATTTTAATCTTATTAAACGCATTAATATTTTCAATCTCAGGATTAATATCTGCTGATATTTTTCAATTAATCCCAGTTGTATTACAACTCTCATTTCTTATGTCACCAATACTTTACTTTAAACAAACCTTAGAGGGTAAAGAATGGATATATGAATACAATCCACTTTATATTCCAATCGGGATTGTAAGAGGCGTTATCTTGAATGCTGAGCAATATCAATATTTTCTTTTAATTAAAATCAGTATTTTATCTTTGTTTTTAACTAGTATATTTATACAAACCATAAGGAAGAGAGCAAGACAACTAAACTTATATGTAGATAAATAAAATTTACCAATATTTTTCAGTAAAAATTTTAATTTTTTCTTTCGTACTTTCAGGAATTTTGTCCTTAGGGGTAATAATCGCATCTTTTAAAGCATTATGCGCGAAGCTAGCTGGCCTCTTTTCTCCTATTAATTTTGCAAAATTAGATACTATTTCTTTTGCAAGATTTGCATTCGTATTAAGGTTTTGGATAATCATATCTACAGAAACATCATCATGATCTATATGCCAACAATCATAATCTGTTGACATTGAAAGGCTTACATAAGCTATCTCTGCTTCCCGAGAAAGTCTTGCTTCTGTATGATTTGTCATTCCAATAATTGAGCAGCCCAAACCCCTATAAAATTCTGACTCCGCTCTGGTTGAGAATGCAGGTCCCTCCATACATAAATACGTCCCACCCACATGTAAATCTCTTCCTTTGGGCATTAAAGGGGTTACAACATCTGCAAGTATTTTTGTTAATTCCGGACAAAAAGGATCTGCTAAAGCAACGTGGGCTACAGCTCCATTTCCAAAAAATGTCATCGGTCTATTATTTGTTCTATCTATAAATTGATCAGGGATCACCATATCTAAAGGTTTAATTTCCTCTTTAAGAGAACCAACTGCTGATGCTGAAATTATCCATTTAACGCCCAACGACTTAAGTGCCCATATATTAGCCCTATAAGGAACTTCACTTGGTGTATAAGAGTGATTCCTACCATGCCTAGCAAGAAATACTACCTGGATACCCTCTAAATCGCCCATTATAAAATGATCAGAAGGAGTGCCATATGGGGTATCGATCTCAAGCTCTTTTACATTTTTAAGATTCTCTATAGAATAAAATCCACTTCCTCCTAAGACTCCAAGCTTTGCATTTGTTAAATTTTCGTTTTTCAATTTAATCAATTCAGTTGTAATATAATATAGCTCGAAAAAATAATGCTATGAATCTTTTTGAAGAGAAATTGTTAAACTCATTTGGAAGTTATAAAGATTTTCCAAAACCAGGAATAGTTTTTTGCGATATCTTACCAGTACTTAGAAATAATGATATTTTTAATGAATTGATTAATAAAATGGTTGAGTCAGATTCCATCAAATATTCTGATGCGATTGTAGCTATCGATGCAAGAGGGTTTATTTTTGGTACTGCAATTTCTCTTGCTACAAAAAAACCACTTATTTGTGCAAGAAAACCAGGGAAGCTTCCTGGTGACCTAATAAGTTCAACTTATAAATTAGAATACGGTGAAAATACTTTGTGCTTGCAAAAAGACTCCATAAAAAATTACCAAAGTTTTGAAATTATCGATGATTTATTAGCAACAGGTGGAACAGCAGCATGCGTAGAAAAAATGTTAGTCGATCAAGGGAAAAAGGTAAATGGTTTATCAGTTGTTGTTGAATTGAAAGAACTTAATGGCCGTGAGAAGTTAAATTGTAAAGTTAATAGCCAATTACTTTTATAGTATATTTACTATTGTTTACTTAGGAAATTTTTTCATGTTAATTGAGGACAAAGAATGGCGTACCATATGGCTTAATCATGATGAAGGTATTGTTGAAGTAATTGATCAAACAAAATTGCCTCATGAGTTTATAACAAAAAAAATAAACTCATCTGAAGATGCAGCTTTAGCTATTAAGAATATGGTTGTCAGAGGAGCTCCTCTAATTGGAGTGACAGGTGCTTATGGATTAATGCTTGGTATTCAAGAATCGCCTACAGATAAAAATATAAACAAAATTTTTGAATTATTATTATCTACTAGACCTACTGCTGTTAACTTAAAATGGGCATTGGAGAGGGTTTACAATAAAGTTATCAATGCTGGAATTACGGAAAGAGCATCAATTGCAAAAAATGAAGCATTACAAATAGAAAAAGAAGATATACAAATGTGCTCGAAAATTGGTGATAACGGACTTGAAATAATTAAAAATATCCATTCGAAAAAAAATTCAACTCCAAAAAAGAAAATCAACATATTAACTCACTGCAATGCTGGATGGTTAGCTACTGTTGATTGGGGAACTGCTTTGGCACCAATTTATAAAGCTCATAGATATGGAATAGATTTACATATTTGGGTCGATGAGACAAGACCAAGAAACCAAGGCGCTAGTCTTACCGCATTTGAGCTCAAAAATGAGCGGATTCCACATACCGTTATTGTTGACAATGCTGGTGGACACTTAATGCAGAATAATCTGGTTGATCTTGTAATAGTTGGAAGTGATCGAACAACTTCAAATGGAGATGTTTGTAATAAAATAGGAACTTACTTAAAAGCTTTAGCTGCAAAAGATAATAATATTCCTTTTTATGCAGCACTGCCTATTTCAACTATTGATTGGGAGGTGAAAGATGGAATTAGGGAAATTATTATCGAATCTAGATCAGAAAAAGAGGTTACTCATATTTCCGGCAAAAATAAAAAAGGAAAAATTGAAGCAGTAATGATTGTTCCAGAAGGTTCAAAAGCTTTGAATCCTGGTTTTGATGTAACTCCTAAACATCTTGTAACTGGACTTATAACTGAGAGAGGTGTATGCAAAGCTGATCACAATGAAATTATCAGAATGTATGAAAAATATTTAAATCAATAAGATTTAATTTGTAATAATATATTTTTGAAAATAATTTTTCAGTCTTTTTTACAAATTATTTTTTAGAATTACAACGTATAAAAAAACAAAAAAATGAGCTGTAAAAACATATGGTCAATAGAGAAATCTATACAATTTAATAAAAAATATTTTAAAGAAGGCATCTCTGAAGATTTAGCTTCAAGAACGTACTCTGCAAGATTACTAGGTTCTGATCCAGAATTAGTTCTTCATGGAGGAGGGAACACCTCAGTAAAAAGTCATACTATAGATCTTTTAGGTAATAAAATACCTGTTTTACACGTTAAAGGTTCTGGATGGGACCTTGCCACAATAGAGCCTGAAGGTCACCCAGCAGTGCGATTGGAACCACTAATAGAACTAAAAAAATTGAGAGAGCTAAGTGATGAGGATATGGTTAGCGCACAAAGACAAAATTTACTCAACCCTAACTCTCCAAATCCTTCTGTTGAAACTCTTTTGCATGCATTTATTCCAGATAAATTTATTGATCATACTCATTCATTAGCAGTATTAGCATTGGCTAATCAACCAAATGCATCAGAAATTTGTAAAAAAGTTTTTGGTAATAAAGTTGCCATAGTTCCTTACGTTATGCCTGGATTTGATTTAGCAAAAGCTGCATTCAAAGAGTACGAGAAAGCAAAAGAATATGCTTTATCACAAGGAAATAAACTAGAAGGTATGATCCTAATAAATCATGGAATTTTCAGTTTTGGTGAAACAGCTAAAACCAGTTACGATAGAATGATAACTTTGGTAAATATCGCGGAAACTCATTTAACAAGAAAAATAAATCTTGATCTCAATCCTAAGATAAAAACAAATTCTTTTTCAGCTACCTTATTACCTTATTTAAGAGGATTATTAATTAGAACTGCCAAGAAAAATAATGCAAACAATAAATGGATTTTTGATGTTCGAAACAATCAAAGCATAAATGAAATTTTAAATAGTAGTGACCTTTCTAATTTAATTAAAAGAGGAGTAGCCACCCCGGATCATGTAATAAGGACCAAATCTATACCCTTACTTCTTGATGATTCAAAATTAAGTAAAGAAAACATTTTTAATGATAAAGAAATTACTAATTGGATAAAAGATGCCGAAGCATCTTTAGACTCCTACATAAAAGATTATGAAAGTTATTTTCTACGAAATAATAATCTTGCAGCAGAAAAAAAGAAACAATTGGATCCAATTCCAAGAATAATACTTATGCCAACTATCGGCTTAATTGGAATTGGTGCAGACAAGAAATCATCAAAAATTGCTGCTGATATAGGACAAGCGTGGGTAGAAACATTATTGTCAGCAGAATCTACTGGTTCATTTATGCCAGTGAATGAAAAGGATACTTTTGATCTAGAGTATTGGAGTTTAGAACAAGCCAAATTAGGTAAAAAGATAGACCCAAAATTAAAAGGAAATGTTGTCGTAATTACTGGTGCAGGTGGAGCAATTGGTTCTCAAATTGCAAATGAATTTTATGATTCCGGAGCTGAAATTGTATCAATAGACTTAGATAATAACGCTGCTAAATTAACTGCAAAAAGTTGTGGAAGCAACTCCTTAGATATTTGTTGCGACCTAACGGATGAATTACAGTTAGAGAAGGCATTTGAGAAAATAGTTAACACATATGGGGGTTTAGATATTTTAATATCCAATGCTGGTGCTGCCTGGGAAGGAAGTATTGCAAAAATGAATGATGATTTATTCAAGAAAAGTATGGATCTAAATCTTTTTGCTCACTACTATGCTTCCAAGAAAACACTTCAAATATTTCATGCTCAAGATTTCTCCGAAAAAACTAAAGATTTACTTATTGGAGGCCAAATCTTATTTAACATCAGTAAACAGGCCTTGAATCCTGGACCAAATTTCGGATCTTATGGAATTGCTAAAGCGGCATTAGTTGCTTTAATGAGGCAGATTTCTCTTGAAGAAGGAGTAAATAAAATCAGATGTAATGGGATTAACGCTGATAGAATCCAATCAGGTTTATTAAATAGTGAAATGATAAAAAAAAGAGCAGCTTCAAGAGGTCTATCTATTAACGAATATATGGAGGGTAACTTATTAAAATCAGAAGTCTTAGCAGATGATGTTGCAAAAGCTTTTTTATACTTAGCAAACATGAAAAAAACTACAGGAGCTATTCTAAGTGTAGATGGAGGAAACGTTGCTGCTATGGTTAGGTAATTATATATAAAAAAAAATTAATGAAATTAATTTCGTAGATTAGAGAAAATTTGAAAAATTATTCAAAAATTTGCTGTCAAAAAATTTAAGTTATCTGCATTAAATTTATTTTTGAATACTAGAAAGAATCTCTTTTATGGTAACTGTATAATTTTTTATATCTTTATCAACATAAGTATCTCCTACTAAAACCGTTGTATTCTGCCTTAAAGCATCTAAAATCCTAATAGTTGATGAATATGGCCAATCTTTATCTTTTGGAATATCGAGAACATAATCATATTTACTATAAAGGTCATTTTTACTTTCATCATCAAGACTTTTTACAAAAAATAATGAATCACAATCAAAATCAAATGATTGAATTGGGAAAACATCTATATTAAGTCCATTTTTTATTAATTCAGAAATTATGTTTGTTCTATAAGAGGTAAGTTGACCAGTAAATAAAATCTTGGGTCTCAATTTGAGGTTTTTGGTTTTTCCTATCCCATCTGTATTAATAGATAGTTTAACGAATTCAGACTCTGGTCTATTAAAAAATTCTCTCCACGGCTCTAATTTTGGCAATCCACCAATAGTGCAATAAAAATCAACAAACTTATCATATCTTTTTAATAGCTTTGTTCTATGATGGAATTCTTCAGAAATATTGGAACTTGTTTTTGAAAAATTATTAAAAGAAACTACTCTTTTCTTATTTTTATCGGAGGGGAAAAGTTGTTTAGCTAAATTATTTAATGGGAGTTTTGGAAATCTATTTTCTTTCTCATCGTTATTTACGTAATTTATAGTCAAATGCTCACTAAGAATAATGACAAATCTTAAATTTTTTTTCTCACAGAATTCAGGAGTAAAACCCCTTTTTAACATCCCATCCCAATTTTCGAGAATCATAATCCTTTTACCATTGTCAATATTTTCGAGGTCTAAATTTGTTTTATACTTGATGAAAGGAACACATAAATTCAATTCTCTTAACCAAGACCAACAAAAACCTTTTATATCATGATTATGAAATGTAATATAATCTATAGGAAATCGTTCAAAAATTTCAAGTGAGTTCATGACGCAAAAAGCAAAATTCGAAAATTCGTTAGCTTGTATAGAATATTGGCCATCAAATCCATATCATCCAGTAATTAAACCAATATTAAATACAATTAATGAATTTGATAATGACTTTAAATATATTACAGGTATTTGGGCTTATCCTGACGATTTTAAAAAAGCAAATAACTGTCTTTTACAATTTGAAAATTATCTAATTTACAAGTTAGGAACACAATATTTTAAGAAGAACTATAAAGTTATAAAAAGTTTTTTAAATTCAAGGAGTTGGAAAAGTCTTCCTTTCGAAGTGAATGATGATAAAGAGACTATTTATTTTCACCATAGTATTCCGTTAAGAATACCTTCAAAATGGAACATATTTCAATTCGAAGATTTATTAAGTCTTTACATTCCATATTTTCATGCAGGTATTGTAAAAAGAGATTTAATTGAGAGAAAAAAAGAATTTAAAATAATTTCAACTATTCTTAAAGCTTATTTTGAACATCCTTCCATAATTTCTATAGTAACTCATTACGAACAAGCTAAAAAAGATTTCACAAAGTTTATAGGAGGTGAGGGTATAAAAAAAATAAAAGTCATAGAACCGTTTATTGAAAACAAATCAATAATTTCTCTAATCAATGATAAGAACATAAACCATGAAACATCAAATCTAGATGTCATAAGAATATTATTTACTGGAAGCCATCATGGTAACCCTGGAAATCTTTTATCAAGGGGTATTCAATATACATTCAAATTTGCCTTAGAATTATCGAAATTACTTATAGAAAAAAATATAGATTCTAAAGTTGAGTTAATTTTAGTTGCTCCATCACAATCTCGAATAGAAGACTATATCAGTTCAGAAGGTCTTTTAAAATTTAAAAAAGAAATTAAAAGAGTATCAGGTATTAACTATGGCGAAAAAAACCCTAATCCTAAATTAAAAATTAATTATGTAGTTAATAGAATTTCAAATGATGAAATGAGTCTTCTAAAAAATTCCACTAACTTATATCCTGATTTTGCTGCAACTGTTCATACTGCATCTATTTTTGAAGCCTTCTCTTCAAAAACACTCTACTTAGGACTTAGAAAAAAACTTATATCTGAATTTACAGATAATCTTCATAGTAATGAACAAGGTTTATTTATTCAAAACAGTTCATCATCCGATTGGCCATCTTCAATAACAGAAGGAATGGAGGAGGAAGAAAATATTTATGGAGCTAATTTAGAGAGAATTTCAGATTTAGCTCTTAATGTACTCAAAACACTAAGCAATAAAAAGGTATTGGATGAGATTTTATATCAACAATCGATCATATTTCAGAAAACTAATTATAATGCTTCTTTAAAATGGAACTTACACATTGATGAAGTATCCAAAAGTGAAAAATATAATAAATTATTTAAAGACTACAATGAAGAACAATCTTTAGGTAGCCTATTTGCAAATAGGCGAGCCTCAAAAATACAAACTCTTTTTTACAGATCCATGTACTTAGAAATGAGGAAAAATCTCAACCCTAAAAATTTGCATTTATTAGAAAAATTTAAATCTAATACTAATAAAATTACTAATTATAGTAGCTATCCAGATAGCAAATTCAGTGAAACTACTTACAAAATAACTAAATTTGATTTAATAATCAAAGCACATGTAAATACTAACTTAACTGAATCTAATGCTCAATTAAGAGATATATTTTATATAGTTTTAGATATTATCAACAAAACAAAATCTATATGTATTGAGAACTCAAATCAAGTAGAAACATATTGCATCACTGATACATACATAGCAAACTATTATTTAAATTTTCTAGGCCTTAAGAAAATTAAATTCACCCTAATCGATAGCTTTAAGCATACAATAAAATTAAAACTTATAAAATACAAATCATACATATTTAACTTTAAAATTAACATAAAAAAAATTATTATGAATATTTATAGGGGAACTGGGAATAAAGTCAAATATTATTTAATAAGTTTAATAAGTTTCATTTTTCGACTATAAATTATTATCTCACTTTAATAAATTTTTAGTCCTAATCTATTTAGGAATAAAATAAAGTTTCTTAATAAATCAACTTGTTTTATAGTTTATAAATTAATAGATTAAAAAAATATTTACTTAATTTGAAACTTTATAAAATAATATTTAATAAGCTTATATAGTTACATCTAAATATTTGTTATAATATATAGTTAATTATTAATAAGAAATATAAAAACTATGTCTTTTCAAGATAATAAAAAAAAAATCTTCTTGTTGTTATCAAATCATAGATCTCTGAAAGGGATAAGACAGCAAAAGGATATTATAAAGCGTAGTTTTGAAAGAATAAATGAATACGAATTAATTGAGACATATAATATCATCCCAAATCAATTAAATATAATTATTGAAGAGCTGAACATCGATCTTGTAAATTATCTAATAAAAATAAAGAAGAATCATAAAGATACTAAACTTATCATATTTGTTACTGAATATTTAGTCCAGTCTTTTTTTGGTAAACAACTAAATACCTTTGATATAAAAACTAAAATATCTCATTTATATTTAATTAAATGCTTAAATATACCTTTTGTAAATTTTATTAAGGTAAAAAATAGTTTTGAAAAGTTTAAGAGAGATTATTTTTTAAGAAATTTAATAGAGAAAATAATTATTTATCCACTTTCATTGATTCTAGATAGAGATGGCCTAGGTAATGTAATAGATATTTCTCGTAGAGAATATTGTTTAAAAAAAGCAAAAAATTTGTTTGACTTATGCATAAGTAATAGTGCTCCAGTAAATAGTTCATATAAAAAGTTTTTTAATTGCGAAATAATATTATTGCCTACATATATTGATAAAACAAAATCTATTAAAGCTAGAAATAACTTTTTAAAATCAAATAAACAATATATTCCAGGAATGTTTTTTTCAGGAAGACTAACAAAATATAGAAAAAAACTATTATCTAAATTTTGGCACATAAATTCCTTATACCCCTATGAATTACTAAATTATCAATCTTCAATCAACAATTTCAAAAATGGGAAATTAAAAGAGATTCCATTATACGAAATTTATATTAAGCAAGAAAAAAATTGGCCTTATTCTTCGCCTATGAGGACTTTACTTTCAATTGAAGAGGGTTTTATACCAATAAATGTAGGTCAATTTAATGATCACAGTTTAAATCAGCTTGCAATTAATATTAGTCCTAATGCCACTACAGAAGAATTATGTAAGTTCTTTGTGAATATAGATATAAATGAAGCGTTTAAAAGTTTAGATATTCTTGTAGAAAAACATAATAAAACAGAAGATATATTGAAAGATGATTTTTGTTTAGCATTAAATAATTTAAATAACCAACAAAAATCTTTATAAAGATAGATAAAGACGAAAAAAATGAGTAGCAAAATATTTATTTTTTTCTCTAAAAAGAGTTTTATATCCCTTTATTCATAAAAGTAATACAAATACTTATCAAAACTATAATTGCAGAATAAATTCATAGACTTTTATATAAATTATTAATATTAAAATTTAATAAGCAAATTTCTATTTATTGATATTTTTTTCAATTTAAATTCAGTCTCTTTAGTTAATTTAATCTATAAATTAGGAATAAGTTTACCCACAAAATATTTACTACTATTAATTTATTACTATAATGCCATTAACAAACAATCAATTTTTGAATGAAATTTAATAGATTATCTTTAATTGGTAATGGAATTTTTGAACTTAATAATTATATTTTTGAGGAAAATTTTGATAAAGATCTTGTTTTAGTTAAATCTATAAATGTAGGTGTATGTTCCAGTGATATTCCAAGAGCTTTTGCTAGCAAAGCATATTACTATCCATTGGTATTAGGTCATGAGTTCTCAGTTAAAGTAATAAAAGATAAAAGGAATCAGTTCAAAGAAGGACAACGATGTACAGTCTTTCCTCTCTTACCTTGTTTCAAATGCATTTCCTGTCAAAAGAAAAAATACAATATGTGCTCAGACTACAAATACTATGGTTCCAGGACAAATGGAGGGATGCAAACCCAAATGTACATTAATAGATGGAATTTAATACCTTTACCTGATGAAGTTGATAGTATAAGTGCCTCATTAATTGAACCAACGGCTGTATGTATTCATGCTTCTGCGAAAATCAAACCTAATCAGGAAGTTCTCATTTATGGTGGAGGTTTTCTTGCACAAATTATTTCACAACTTCTTCTAAACAAAAATTGCAAAGTAACTTGCATTGATAGAAATGACTATAAGAAGAAATTCTTCCAAGAAAATGTAAAATTCGTTACAAATGAATTAGATTTAGCTGAGTCTTCATATGACTTCGTAATTGAAAGCTGTGGTGCAGAAAATGTATTAGGTAAATGTATAAAATTTGCGAAGCCTGAGGCTACCATATTACAACTTGCTAATCCATTTAAAAATTGCGATTTAAAAGCTAATGATATTTCTCAGTTTATGAGAAAAGAGCAAAAAATTATTGGTACATGGAATAGTGATTACAGACCTGATGATAAAAATAAATGTGATTGGAATAAAACTATAGAATTGTTAAAAAACAAAGATTTGTCTATAAAAAATTTGATATCTCATAAGGCTAATTTATTAGATTCAAAAGAGCTTTTAGTTAAGATTAATTCTAGGAAAGAAGCACCTAAAGGGGTAGAAGAATACAATAAAGCAATTATTCAAGTTTTTGATGACTAATAATATAAAATGCGCTTGTATTATTCCATGTTTTAACGAAGAGAAGAGAATTAGAGGAATATTTCAAGAAATAAATGATCTTAATATAGAAAATATTGATTGGTTTATCTTAGATAATGGATCAACGGATAATAGTTTTCAAATAATTGAGGATACAAAAGCATTATTTAACAAAAATAATATATACACAATAAGAAAAAGAGTAAACAATGGATACGGAAGTGGGATCAAATATGCAGTTTCCAAAATAATCTCAAATAATAACAATTTAATAAAAGATTACAATTCTAAAAACCTCTCTTTATATAAGAATTATAAATATAATTATGATATTTTATCTTGGACTCATGCAGATGGCCAAACTCCTATAGTTGATGTATTAATAGGATTGAGAATTGTTAATGAATTGGATTCTAAAGATTTTCTTGTAAAAGGAATAAGAGTTAAGAGAGACGATGGAATAGTAGCTACAATTTTTACCTCAGTTTTAAACATAATCCAAATTATATTTTTTAGTAAGTCAATAATAAGTCCTAATTCCCAACCAACTTTAGTAAGTACAGAGCTACTTATTAAAATAATGCATAAAACCTCAGATGATTTTTTATTCGATTTATCAGTCTCTATAATTTCATCAAGAATTGGAGCTAAGATAAAGAGATTTTCTGTAAAATTCCTTAATAGAGAAAGTGGTTCAGGTGCAAACCAAACTATTTTTCAGAAATTAAATTTTTCAATTAAAAACCTTGTTTTATTATGGAAAATGAGAAAATATAGTAAAGTTTATAAAAAATAGTTTAACTTGATAAAGTCAATTGCACATAGGATTACAGATTTTAAAAGTCTTAAACAAATACCTAATGACATTGGGATAGAATTTGATGTTCATGCATATGGAGATAAATTAGTAATTGCACATGATGCTTTTTGTGATGGAATACTTTTTAATGAATTCGTTCAAAAAGCTTCTAAAAGATTTCTTGCAGTAAATATCAAAGAAGAAGGAATTGAAGAAAGTGTACTTGAGATACTTTTTAGAGCTAAATGCGAAAATTTTTTTTTATTCGATGTATCAGTACCTCAATTATTCAGATTAGGTAAAAATCATTCAAAGCATTTAGCATTCCGATATTCTCAGTTAGAAAAAATTGATTATGAATATTGCAGGCATTATGCAGAATTTTTATGGTTAGATACTTTTGATGGTACTTTTTGGCCAAGTCAAGAATTACTAGAAAATTTAAAAAACTTATCTTACAAAATTTGCTTTGTATCCCCTGAATTACATAGACCACCCATTGGAGATCACAAAATATTTCAAAGTACATTATTAAAATATAAAACAATACTTAGTGATGAAGATTTAATTTGCACAAAATACTATTAATGAACAATATATTAATTTCTCAGAATTTATATATAATTCTGATTTCAATATTAAATCTTTCTTATTTGTTTAGATTATGGAAACATATTTCGATTAGAACATCATGGATTATAGCCCCAATTATTATTTTTCCTTTTTTAACTTCCTTATTCAACAATACTTTTTTTTCGTATATATTAAATCCAACTTTCGAAAATTTTTCACTTAATGGACTTGATCAATTAATAAGATATTGGTTAGGAGGCTCTACTACTAGTTTATTTCTAATACTTATTTTCTTTTTAGCTGAAAAAGTCTCACTACCATATTTGGGATTTTCTGTAATTCTTGAACTTTGGTTGATCTGCATTGGTTCAGTATCCTTTATTATAAAAACAATAGGAGTTACAAGAGGATGGCCTTTAATTTTTGGAATAATTATTCCTATACTTATTCATTCAATAAAAATATCTAAAAGAGAAAAAGACATACTTGAAAATTTTAAAAAGAACCCAAAGCTAATTCTCAATAAAAAGACTTTTATTAGATTTATCAGTGGAATATTATCAATTATTTTCCTAATTTATACGGCTTCAAACCAGTTTGAAATTTCACTAATTTCAATTAGCCACGTTACAAAAATAATTTTATACATGTCATTATTTATCTCACTTCTCATATATTTTAAAACTTTTAATTTTAAAGTCATAATTTATTACATACCAGTATTTATACTTTACTTTTTTATTTCAATAACTTCTTTAACTTATAATCAAATCCAAAATGATTATATTTTTAAATTTAATTGTATTTCTTCAATCGCCTTTCTTCCTTTACTAGAGTATTCATTCGTTAAGTATTATGCAATTAAGACTAAATTAGAATCTAAATTAAAAATTAAATATATAAAAAGTTTATCTTTTTTAATTAAATTTATAATTTTAATTTCAATAATTTGTTATGCTTCGTTTGTATTAACATCTTAATTATGCATAAAGTTGCTTTTTTAACTGGGGTGCAGAAGTTATCGATAGGAGAAATGGGAGATGAACCTTTTGATGGCTTAAAAATTAAAGTAGATAGTTGTGCTGTTTGTGGCTCAGATATTAGGATTTACAATAAAGGAAATGATAGAATTAAATATCCTGCAATAATAGGCCATGAGGTGTCAGGCAAGGTAGTTGAAACCAATACAGATAAATTCAACATTGGCGATAAGATTAGTATTGGTGCTGATATCCCATGTGGAAAATGCAAGCATTGTATTTCAAAAAGACCAAATTTATGTGAAAAGAACTTAGCCATCGGTTATCAATTAAAAGGTGGCTTTAGCGAATATATGTTTTTAAGTAAAGAATTAGTAGAGAATGGGCCTATTAAAAAAATACCAGAAAATTTTAATCTTGAAATAGCTTGTCTAGGAGAGCCTTTGGCTTGTGCCATAAATGGCTTAGAAAAATTACATATTAATTTAGCTGGAGGAAAGATGATTATATTTGGTGCTGGTCCTATAGGAATTATGCTTGGTATGTTAGCGAAGAAATTGTATTCGATTGATCAAGTTGATTTTGTTGAACTTTCAGAATATAGAAGAAGTTTTTTAGATTCCATAGGAGTTTCTGATAATACCTATAAACCGAACGAAATAGAGGAGAGGATTAATGAATTCGAAGGGTCATACCAATACGTAGTAACTGCTTGTAGTGCTATTCAGACTCATAGCTTAGGTATTTCCCTATTATCAAATGGAGGTTCAATTAATTTCTTTGGAGGATTACCAAAACCATCTAAGGCTGTCCCCATTATAACTAATGACATCCACTATAAAGAACTAACTCTAACAGGCAGTCATGGCTCAACTCCTTCTCAACACGCAAAAGCAATAGATTTAATAAATGAAGAAAAAGATTTTTTTGAGAAATTAATTACTCATAGATTTAAATTAGATGATATCAATAGTGCTTTTGATCTAGCTTCATCTGGCGAAGGTATTAAGATAGTTATCAAGCCATGAAATCAAATTTCAGACTCCTACCTTCGATAATGTGCGTCAATTGGCTTAACGCACAGTTAGATCTAAATTCAATAGCACCATTAGTTGATTATTTTCACTGGGATTTAGTTGATGGTAATTTCGCGCCTGATTTTACAATGGGTTCAGCTATTATTAAAGTTTTCAGAGAAAAATATGCCCATAAAGGAGATTATCATTTAATGATTGAAGAGCCCTCAAGGCTTTATAATTCATTTGATCTAAAAAATGGTGATCGAGTTTGTATCCATGCTGAATGTTCAAAGAATCTTCATAGAGATATTATGAGATTAAAAGATTTAGGAATTTCCCCGGGAGTAGCATTATCACCAGCAACTCCCTTAGCTATGTTAGATTATATCCTCGATGAAATTGATAGAGTACTAATCCTCACTGTTAATCCTGGTTTTCATAGTCAACCTCTTGTCAAACAAGCAATTGTAAAAATTAAAAATCTTCAAAAGATACTAGAAGAGTCAGGTCAATATCATATTAAAATAGTTGCTGATGGAAATGTAAACCTGAAAACTATTCCAGAAATGTATAAAAATGGAGCTAGAGAATTTGTTTTAGGAAAAAGTGGATTATTTTATGGAGATATAAATAAAAACTTCCAAAATATTGTTAATCTAATTACTAATATGGAGAAAGCTTCTTGAAATTATCTGTAAATACTGGGTTCTTAGTAAATAGATATCCATCACCTAAACAATGGGCAAAAGTCATAGGAAAACTAAATATAAGACATGTTCAGTTAACATCAGATTTATTTAGCCCTTACTATGATGAGGATATTTTGAAACTTTATGTGAAGGAAATAAATGAGCTTAAAAAAATACATAATTTCTCAATTACTTCAGTTTTCACTGGAGGATTTACTCGAGTAAATCATTTTTGCCATCCTGATGAAAATGTAAGAAGCTATTGGATGAGGTGGTTTCAGAAATTTGCAAAATATGCCGCAAAGCTTGGTGCAACAAAACTTGGAAGTCACATAGGAATACTTTCAATAGATGATAATGAAAATGAAAGAAAAATATTTCAGGATAGGTGTATAAATTTGTGGAAAGATTTATCAGAATACGCATTTGAAGAGGGTTTAAAAGAATTAACTTGGGAGCATATGAGTATTGAAAGAGAACAGGGACACACAAGATCTGATATAGATTACTTAATTAATGGCTTGTCCGAATCCAAAATCCCTATCAAATTATGTCTTGATCCTGATCATGGAGATTTAACCTCGAAAGATAGTAAAGATTATGAACCATATGGACTTATGAAAAAATACCTCCCCTTTTCAAGTCAATTACACTTAAAGCAGACATCTATAGATAAAAGGAAAAATGGACCATTTACTAAGGCAAATAATTTAAATGGTCTAATCAAATCTGATAAAGTAGCTAATCTGCTTTCAAGGTACATAACTGATGACAATAAAAAAGATTTTGAAATTATTTTAGAATTGAATGCAAGAGAAAGAGAACCAGATGATTCAAATATAGTTAAGGATGTGGAAGAATCTATTATTTATTGGAAACAAAGTTTACAAGATAATAATATCCTATATGAGTAAATTTATAAATTTAGTTATTACTTGTGCGGGTCAATCGAAAAGATTTTATGCCGAAGGGCTTACTAAACATAAAGCTTTCCTAAACCTAGAAAATAAAAGACCAATTATTGAAAAAATTATAAGCTCTTTTAACCAAGAAATATTCATCCCCCATTTAATTTTCACAGCCAAGCAAATTGAACAATATTCAGAAGAAATCAAAAAACTCAAAGAAAAATTCTCAACATTAAATATTCATTCAATTGAAGAACATAATTTAGGTCCCACTTACTCTGTAATGCAAATTAAAATACCTAAAAATGAACCATTATTGGTCCACTACTGTGATTTCCTAACAAGTTTTAACCATGATGAATTAATAAATTACTTAAATAAAGGAATGATTGTAGCTCCTTATTTTTCTGGTTTTCATCCTGCATCTTTAGGTACTACTAATTTTGCTTATATGATTGTTGATTCAATTGAAGAGATGATAAATTTGCGAGAAAAGAAACCATTCACTAACAACAGAATTGATGAACCTGCTTCTACTGGGATTTATGCTTTTCCAACATTTGAAATATTTTCTGTTCTTTCACAAAATCTTTTTAAAAATCAAGCAAAATGGGACTTAAAAGAAGCTTACACCTCACTTCTTCTTAATGAAGCAGTTGATATAGGGTTAAAAGTTAAATGTATAAAAGTAAAAAACTTTATTTGTTTGGGTACCCCAAGAGATTATAAAGAATATTTATTTTGGAATTCATTATATTTATCAAGTAGAAAAAAAAATAAAGCTTTTCCAAATAAAATGAATCATTTAATAACTGCTGCTGGCAAAGGTTCAAGGTTCGCAAACTCTAATTATAGGATTCCAAAAATATTTAATAAGTTTCAAAATAAGTCATGTTTAGAACTAGCATTGGACTCAATTACAAATTCTAAGAAATATATCTTAATTCTTGATGAAGACTTTGACTTTGCAAAGCATATTCTTGAAAAGAATACTGAGAATGTAGAAATACATAAAATAAAATCTACTCCTAATGGTCAACTATTAAGTCTCAAAAAGTTAATTGAAAATATAAATATTGGAATAAATTCTTTTTTTGTGTCCTCAGCAGATTATAAGTTCAAAATTGATACTGATTTATTTTTAAAAGCTATAGATAATTATGATCCTGACATAATTATTTTTACAACTGAATGGGAAGATTACGCTCATGCCAATACCAGTAATTATGGATTTGTTGAATCAGGATCTAAAGAGAAAGTAACAGAAATTATCGAAAAACCAACTTATGAGGTTAAACCATCGATGCAAAAAAAACTTCTTATGGGTACCTTTTGGTTTAAAAATAAACAAACCTTAGATGAATTAGAAATTAATCGAAATCAAAATGGAGAATGTTTCATTGCTAGTTCTATTAAGGGAAAGCTAAATGAATTAAACGTTATATCTTTACCAGTCGATTATTGGTTGTCTTTAGGAACACCCCAGGAATTAGATTTAGCAAAATACTGGTTTGAATATTTTGAAAGTTAGATTTTTTAAAAATAATGGAAAAACTACAAAATATTTGTTTGTTGGAAGT
>MDTB01054885.1_pt1 | contig 19070 bp, 16 predicted proteins | sample 811161 | NCBI WGS metagenome assembly MDTB01 (sample SAMN05326650, study PRJNA326480) | marine metagenome | isolation source: seawater | place: Mediterranean Sea | collected 2009
GCCGTCAGTCTCAATATCAGCGACCGGCTCATAACCTGCCTCCTTAAACAGACGAGGTTGAGGTACAGGTGTGGCCACAGTAAACCTTGGACGAAAACCTATTGCAAAATAATCTTTTAAAACTGATTCAAAGTCGTTATCCTGTCCATAAAAATGTGGATGAACCTCTAAAAGTATTGAAGTCGGTTGATCTGTATTGTTAGAGAAATAGTTCAGACCGCCTCTAAAGATTGCAACTTCATGTCCCTCAACATCCATTTTAATAAAGTTTGGAAAGTCTCTATTTTCAAAAAAAGTCTCTAGATCATATGCTTCAACAGATATTTTTTCTGTACTATGCTTAGTCTTGTGGACACTACTTAAGTTGGGTTTGTCTGCCTGCCAAAAATCAAGTGTTTTATTTTCATCAGTAATTGCACACTGAGTTACCTCGCAGATTTCATCATACCCGCTTTCGCTAATGTTTGCTCGAAGTAATTCAATACTATTGGGGTCTGGTTCAATAGCATAAACCTTACCTGTTTTTCCGACGCCGCGGCACATATAAAGTGTTGTATAACCTATATTACCACCTAAGTCTAGACATGTCATTCCTTCAGACACAGTGTTTTGAAGTATCCCCATAAATGCCTTTTCTCGATAACCCTGCACATATAGTGCGGCTGAGATTCCGCCGTCATAGGGGTTTAGAATCATATCGAAACCACCTACTTTCTTCTTAACCCACTGAGCCCTGGGATCCTGTGGGCTTTGCTGATTTTGATTGGGATTAAATAATCCTCCTTTATTAAACATCAACTTCTCCTAAACTAATTGTTTTCATTCTGGAAGACAATAAACTTTTCTCTGAAAGGTTTATCATCTCGATCTTATTTGCTTCACCAAACTCTACTATAAAATCTTTTAACTTTTGAGTAGGATGATTTGAGTCAGGCTCTCTTTCATCAGGTTTACAAGTTTTAATAATATCAGGTATATCAACATGCTCATAAGCATCATTGTCTGTCCAAAAATATCTGCTAGAGTACATGTCGACACCTAAAAAATAGATTTTACTATAATTCATTCTTGCCATCATGTCTAGGATTACCGTCAGACTAGCATTATTACTAACAGCAACTGCCTGAGGGTGTAGCTCATACTTTCCCGAAGTTTCTTGACGATAGTATTTTGGATATGCATAAATTGACGGGTACTTTGAAGGACTTACGTAATCCAAAAGATAGGCCCGCGTTCCATCAATTATCCAATTTACATTCTTATATTCGGTTACCTTTTCTTGACAGAGTCTTTTAAATAGCGGTCCCGACCGGTGTGCTTTTACTTCTACGTGATAAAAGTCTGGTATTATTTCATTGTGTATTATCCAAGAATTGGATGTCCAGACATCTAAGTTTTTTAGCTTTTCTTTAAAACTATCATCTATTTCTAAGACTGAAGGACCGCAACCTAAAAATATTGCTTGGTTGTTGCCCTTAGACTCTGGTAGATTTAAAAAATGTTTTACAGTAACAGTCATTTTATTGCTTAATTTTTTCAAGTACGTTTAAATAATCACGTGTAACTGTAGCAATGTTCAAATCAATATCATCACACTTATTGCTTGTTGCCCTTAAAAAGTCTAGATCTGGTGGTTGATAAAGTCGTACCGGTTCGAAATCCCACTCATCTTCTTCTATAATAATAGAATTACTTCCTGATATCTCTTTAGTTCCGCCGGCTGAAGAGCAAACAATCTGGCAACCTGATGCTGAGGCATCTATCACTACATTTGGACAGTGATCTAACCATGCTAAGTGCAAAAATTTACTGCTTCGCTTATACAGGGATATCAAAGTCATCCAGTCTAGTGGTCCTACGTAAAACACCCTAGGGTGATTAATATTAAAGTCAGGATTTGATCCAGCAATTACTAAACAAGCCTTTTCAGGTGCATGCTCTAAAAAATATCTGACATTCTCATTAAGTCTTTTATGAGGGCGCCAGGAAGATGCACAGGACCATACTTCTTCAAAGCTATCAATAACATGATGCTTGAGTGGCATAATTTTTTCAATATCTTCAAAGTTGGTACCGTTTCTAATTACATGAGAGTTTCTATGTTCACCAAAATACTTTTCAGTAAGCTTTTTATTAAAGTTAGACTGAAAAATTACACCATCTGACATCTCATATGTCATTCGAATTGGAGAGTTTTGTGCCTTATAGTCTTGAGCTATATTGAAATAAATGCCATCTAGACGTTGAACCATCGGCTTAAACTTTGTCTTAAGGTTTGACATTATAAAAGTTAGTATTACATCTATTTCTGCTGGATCTTGTTCATCTATTTTGTGACCTAACTTAATCAACTCTTTGGCAAGTTTTCGTCCAAAACTATTGGGCCCAGAAGATGATGAAAAGTTTACATTGTCCAAGTAGATGTTCATTTTAAAAATCCTCTAGCTCTAACCATGTTTATTGTTGAAATTTGTTCCATTTCACACCAGTTTCTTTTATCCTCTGGGATAGAAGATGAATCAATATTATAAAGATAACAAACGTCATCGATGTATTTTCTATTCTTTGTCAAATATAATAAAGGAAGCATCAAAGCTTGATCATAACCCCGCTTAAACCAGTGACCATTCACATGTTTGAAATTCTTGTCTGATATTTCAGTTAGCAAAGATGACCTAAATGTTCTAAAGTGCGATGTGCACCATGGCCATTGATATGGATTTACATTATGTGGGATTTCTCGTGATATATTCATACTGTTTATGTCCCACCGGTGGGCTGTCCAGACAACATCACTTCCTTTTTCATACTCATCTAAAACTAACTTGACAGTATCATCGTTACATAGTGAGTCATCACCGTCAATTGTTCCGATTACAACATCATCCTGCTGCTGGTATTCTCTAGCAACTTCAATAATGTTTCTTAGTGCAAACTTTTTTTCTTTGTTTTTAATCAACCTAAATCTTTTGTCATCACCGACAGTATCTTCTAGTTTTTTCCATGTGTTATCGGTTGATATGTCATCAATAAAAACATGTTCCCATCTATCATCAGATTGATTTTCTACTGAGTTTATTAAACTTTCTAAATTTTGTTCAGCATTGAAACACGGTGATATAAAAACTAATTTCATTCTATTTGTTTCTTTGAACCCAATCTTTTACTACTAGTGGGTGATTTCTATCGATTCGAATGTGAGGAGTTTTATTGTCAAAGTTAACTTTTGAATGGAATATCCAACCTCCCATTTCTTCGCTTAGCCTGGAAGCTAGGTCATTAATTTCTTTGTCGACTACATCTGACCACGGCTTATCAAAGAACATATTGTTTTCTGAGGTATCTTCCTGCTCGATGTCATATAGACTTTGCCAGTGCTTTGACCAATAATTTTTATAAGTCTTAATTTTTCTATCAATGTTAAACCATGAGTAATGTTGAACACCAGGAATCTGGCCAAGAACTTGATTTAACCATAGCTCGTACTGATTCCTAACATTGTTATCAGACAACCCGGTAATTCTAGCTTTGTTGACATCTTCTGTCATAAAGTTGGCAAATGGAATTACTGCATAACTATCAGATCGAACATAGTCACATCCGTCTGAACCCGGGGCGGAATATAACTTGCCTTCGTCATCAAACTTTCTTAAGTTAGCTGGAATTCCATGAGTTATATGGGGTAGGTTTCTAGAAACTCTCCATTTCCATGGATTGATGTCCATCCTTACCTTTTCTGGGCCACCCCAGTATTCAATAACTGGTAGTGCGATTAATTCTACGCCTGGAGGAAAGGTTCGAACAAGATTTTTTATCTTTTCATAGTCTTCTTCATGGACTACTTCATCTGAGTCTTGTTGCCAGCAAAATGACTTCGTACACATAGATCTTGCAAGTGCTTTTTGTGCACCATCAAATACAGCAAATCTAGAATCTTCCCAGTCTCTAACTTCTTGATGAATTACTAAATTTTCATGTTCTTCAGATAACTCTTGTAATCTTTCCCATGTACCGTCTGTTGATCCACCGTCGACCACAACTACTTCATCGCAGAATCCTATCATTGACAAAATAGATGATTCATACGGATAGTCTTGAGTAATACAATCTTTAGTCGTAGTGTAGCCAGAAATTGGTGGCTGATAAGTCATTTCGTACTTGATACCATTCCAGAATCTTTCTCGAGCAGCATACAAATAAGCTATTGTATCAAATTCATCTTCTGTGTCAAACCAGATTTCTTTTGCATGCTGAACATCATCATTTAAGTGTAATTTGCACCCTAGTAGTTTTGCTTCAATCACCATTCGAGGGCATGTGTCACCACCTTTTGGTAAGTAGACAAAACCCTCAGCATTAGAAAGTTTCTGAAGAACTGTGTGATATGGTAGATCCCAGACGACTTCATAGTCATGGCCCTGCTCTTTGCACCAGGCCTCTGCATCCTCAGCACCTTTAATCCAACTATTAGAACCTAGAACAATCCAACCCTTTCTTTCTTTATTTCCTCTGAGATTATTAAGAAGCTTTACGTCTAAAAAGAATTTATCATTAAAAACTGATGAGAGTACAACGTTTGTTCTTTCAGCTAGAAAAGGAAACATACTATGATATTTTTCTTGCTGTGCCTCGGACATCCACCAAAGTGCTGTAGCACCATAATAGAAAGCTGATATCATTTTACCGTGCATGTCATTGTGGCAGTCACAAGGTTTGTTTTCTGACTTTTCATGCTTTTCAGGAGAGCGGTACTTACAGTACTTGTAGTCATACTCCAAGACTGAGTACTTTAGATTTGCAACAATTGTAGGAATTAGTTCATGACTCATTGATGAGAAATTACCAAAAATCCAATAGGAGTTTGTTAGATTCTGAATGACTTCCAAGTTAATTTGCTGAGATCTTAATTTTAAGACTCTCACTGGGCATGACTCAATCAACGCTTCAGTTGTGAGCTCAGCTCCGCCAACATAATCTTCAACAAACATATCTGAGACGAAAACAATATCAACTTGACTAGTATCAATCTGTCCCTGTTCATTTGGTACTACTAACATATATTCCTCTATCTGAATTCTGAATATAGAGACAGCTTAACTGATCTCTAATATATTATATTATACTCTATCTAAGACAGAAGTATCTCTCTCTATTAGAAACTATCTAATATCTCTCTCTCTTAGAAATAATCTAAAACTAAATTTCAGTTTTGTTTAAATTAATTTTTACATTTTAAGAGATGTGTCTATGATTTTAACATCTCTCTTTTAGAAAATTTAAATTTGGATATTTGTGTACTAGCCACAGTGGTAGGTGCATGCAATTAATTTTGTAGTCTCAGACTCACTTGACCAATCGACTGGCTCAGATGCTTTCGCAACTGTGTAATTGTGAAGCAAATCATCATCTTGGAGCATTCCGTAGCCCGGTGTGCTTGAAGAGCAAATATAATCACCTAACTCAATATTACCACCCTCACTACAGACCAAAATATGACCATCTCCTATTGACCATATATCGTGCAAATGACGCATATCTTCGTATGGATCGTCCAGGTGATGACATCCATAAACGCCTAGAATACCTTTTTGCTTGGCTGCTGAAGATCGATCACATTCATACTCGACAGCATTACCTTTCTGAGATACAGACTCTATTTTCATAAGAGTTCCGTACGGATATCCAGGCATATGATTACCTAGTTCATTAGTGTATCCATCTACGCCATCTGGTATTCTGGCAGGGTGAACTCCTGTAAAAGCTGAGTAAGTAACAGTTCCGTTATTACCGGTAATACCGCCGGCGAAGTCATCATTTCCATCTCTGAAGTATATGTAGTAGTTGTCGATACCCGAGTTGTTTTGGGCATCGTCACCACATTGAATTACCAACCCGTATCTATTTGGATCGTTTCCTTGGTGCTCAATTCTCATCGCCCAGGCACTAGCTAAACTTTCGTATACGTGCAGTGCTTCAGTCGGTGTCCCGTGCCCAACACCACACCAACCATTGCTTTCATTTACAACGAATACGTTGGAGTTAGCGCCATTTCTTATTTTAAATTGAGAGTCTGTGTCGTCGCTGTCCTCATCTAAGTCCATATAGATAGAGGTGTCAGATTTTATAAAGACGTAACCACCGTTAGACTGCATATTGAGATTATTGCTGTAGTCTCCGACGATAATCTGGTTAAACGTGACCGACATATCGTTGTTTATTGTCACTGCAGTACCGGTATCCGTAGCAAAATAAATAACACCGTCACTTACCTCATTCTTTATCGTCATGCTTGAGTTGGCGGTTGTGCCATAACCAAACCAACCTACTCGTGATGTTCCGTCTCCCTGATAAAAGTCTATGTAACCGCAAAATTCAGTTTCATTAGTGGCATCATTATCTCGTAAAGAAAGTATTGGTACGGCCCTAAGTACTTTAAGGTGCCCGTTAAATTGTGCACCTGATGATCCACCAAATGTAATAACAGAGTTCCCTCCGCTATCCTTTACGTCATTCCCATTAACTTGTATATCACCTCCAGTTGTAAGGTTTCCGTATGTGGTAATAACCCCAGTAGCAGCAATTGCTAGTGCCTCTATCGGATCCGCTCCGTCAGTAGTACTACTCTTCACATAGAGACTTAATGTACCCTTAGATTCGGATCCGGTACGTGTGTGAATAATTGCAGCGCCTACATCATTAATGCTTTCGGAGATCGAGAAAGCTATTCCTGCTGCATTTGAATTTGTATTAGCACCATGATGGATGTAAAGATGATAGTTGGCAGGATCACCAACGTCTGTTGCAGCATTAGCTGTAGTAGACAAAAGCATACAACCTGTACCTGTGGTATAATCAGAACCAAGCCCTGATCCAATTATTACTTTTCCATCATGGGTGATGCGCATCCTTTCTGTGCACCCGTCATCTCCTGCATCGTTCGTTGCAAAAACCAGGTTTGTATCATGATTCCCAGCAGTCGATGAAGCAGATGTATCTCTAGTTGCAACGATTGCAGCACCGATCGAATCGGGATCTTTTTCTGTTGAAACGTCAAAAGCAACTCCGGCAAAAGCATCTGATGTTACTGTCTCATTTCTAATAACAAGTTGAAACTGATCATAACCGTTTGCAGAACCACCCGTCATATCCCAGGTATCAGTTTTTGAGTGACTAACAGTTAGTTTACCGTGTGCAGCGTCTGTCAAGTGAGGAGCAATAGTGTCTTCGCCGATATAGACTTTATTATTATTAGCGTCAACCATAAACGTATGGGTGTTATCATCAGACTGAACAATAAAGTCTAAGTCTTGCGAGCCACTATTTATGACAATCTGTTTGTCATCAACTGTAAGGATTGAATTAGCACCCCATGTGGAAGAATTGCCAAGTATAAATTTTTGTTCTCCTCGATCGTAACCCATGTGATAGACATCTGTTTTTGAATCAGTAGCATTCAGTGTGGAAAACCATAGTCGACTGTCCCCCGGGTTCGATGCTTGAGCTTTTCCTGCAATGAAAACTTGTCCGTCCTGATTAGAATCTGTCCCACCGTAAAAGTGAAATTTACCGTTCGATCCTGTAAAGTAGGCTTGACCTTGTCCACCCATTGAAATAGCGGCAAATGACGTCGCGACCCCGGAGTTGTCATTTCTTCTTAGTAGTAATGCATATGTCCCGCCGGTGTCGTTTACGTCTAGAGCTGCCATCGGAGCATTATTACCAACACCAACTCTATTGTTAGTACCGTCGACATAGAGCATATTTGTCTGTCCATTAGACTCAACTCTAAAATCATAATCAGCTGATCCATCATTTACGACAGTCTCAGACTGCTTTACAGAAAATAAAGTTGTGGAGTTTGTTGTTCCACCTTTTACTTCTAAAGCAGACTCAGACGCTGTTCCCGTGTGCAGAATCTGAACGCCCAGCTGGTCTGTCTGGGTCGAGATAGTTAATAATCCTTGACCCCGATGCTCAGTATCGGTACCCTTATCATAGCCTCCAGCTGTATCAGTGATGAAAACTTTTGGACCTCGATTTGCTGAAAGCCCGCCACCAGATCTTCCAGATGTTATTGTCATTAAGTTAAAGTTGGTACCACCATCGTTGACAGCAAATCTGATATCTGCATGGGATTGTGAACTACTAAAAACTAAATCTTGATTGGTGTATGGTTTAGAGACTATGGATCCAGCCTTATTTGTTGCACCTCCATCTTTTCCAACGAATATAATGCTTCCACTAGCATTTCTTTGTGTCGCGTTTCCAAAGTCACCTGTCTGTACAACTAAAGATACACTGCCCGGTGAAGTACCGTCATCATTCGCGACTTTCCAACGTGCTTCATCCACAACTGTGGCTGTCATAGATCCTGTAGTTGTTAATGATCCAATTAGTGCCATTATTCGTCATCCTCTAGTGGGGTTAGTCCCATTTTATATTTCTTGCCTGTCAAGTTATTGACAACAACAAGCATGTCTGGTTCTTCATAAATTGTCCAGTTACCTCGATCATTTCTTAGATGAAGGTCACCGGTGTATATGTTGGCAAATCTTAGTGAGTTGCTCCCTAGATTGTAAGTGCTGTCCGCGGAAGGCAGTATGTGCGAACCCACTCTAGCATTGAATGTAATAGAGTCAGAAGTCGCATCACCAAGGACTGTGTTTCCGTACGAATAAAGTGTCCCACTTACTAAAGCGTCGCCTCCAAAAGTAGCAACACCATGCCTCTTGGCAGCAGCCGCAGCTTTACCGCCGATAGAACCAGAAACAAAGAAGAACGTGTCAGTACCTACATTAGAAGCATCATAAGCAACCGGAGAAACCCCTCCAATATGATTACCACTTACAAAGGAGATTGAACTTGTGCATATAATTGAAGTCCCGCGGTGGTTTTCAACATGACCTGTCTGGAATCCTCTGTCTGTAAATGCCGGAGATGCTGTACCAATATTTGCTGATATGGTAACCTGATCACTTCCAGCGTTTATTGAAAGCCCAATACCGGTTCCTTCTTTTAGTTTAAATGTATCGGCAAGACCAGAAGCTGTTGAAGTACCCTCTGTACTTCCTCCACTATCAAGGACTGCCATTTTTCCATAGTTATTGGTGAGCGACTCACCATTCTTATCATAAATTGTACCAGAAACAACGACGTCACCACCGAATACCGAAACTCCTCGAACTTGTGTGTCCTTGTCATTTGACCCGGATACAAAGAAACAAACATCTGTTCCGGCCTTTGTATTACCAGTAATAGCTTCGGAACCTGTAAGGATTCCTACAAAGTTTGCACCAGAATCGACCCAAATTGCGTGGTCCTTTGAATCAGACTCAACTCTAAAGTCGTTAGTTGCGTGTCCGTCTTCATTGAATATCACACCGGCTGCAGTGACTGCGATCGCAATGTCATTAGTATTGTGTATAGTAGTAACTACAGCGTTCTCGCCCTTGTTGAAATAAACTCTATTTGCTGATGAATCAATAAAGAATGCTTCATCCTCGGCTGCAGTTTCAACACGGAAGTCTACGCCATCGCCGTCTTCATTTATTACGACAACATCGTTTCCTGCATCTACTAAAAATGCCTTATCATCGTTTGTAGTTTCTATTCTAAAGTCGTGATCCCGGCCGTCCTCATTAACAACTATTGCGCCACCTGTAGCAGAAGGAAAATCCATGAGTGCCATGTTACTTGCACCAAGTGTTCCTGACATTGCAATCTTAAACTTGTTGCTATCACTGTCATCCATTCCGATCGCATGTGTGACCCAACTATCTTTTGCAAACTGAACTTGCGCGTCGTAATTAGTTCCCGATTCGTTCTCAATTAAAATTGTAGCAGCTCCGCTGTCTTGCGGGTGAGTGACGTGAAGAGAAGCATTTGAGTTTACACCGATTGTACCGATAGCTACTGTGTCTTCACTAGCATCTACAAAAAGCATGCCTGGTTGATTAAGTGATTCAACCCTAAAGTCTCTAGACTTACCGGCTTCATTGACTATTACATCTTCTGCACCAACTGAAAATACTTCGATTGAACCACTAATAAATTGAGCAATATCACCGGTTACTGCGCCACTACCAGGATTATTTGTAACTAATAGGGCCCTAGTTGAAGCAGTTCCTTGAGAAACATCTAGTTTTGCTCCGTGAGAACCTGCTGCCACTCCTAATCCAACAGAGTTATTCGATGCATCGGCGACAAATAAGTTTCTTGCAGATCCATCGATTCTAAAGTCTAGATCTTGCATGTCAAGGTTTACAACGATGGGACTGCCCATTGCAGAAGGGAAATCCATCAATGCCTTAGAACCTGCTCCAAGCACACCACCAAGAGCTATGCGAAGCTTGTCTGCAGAAGAATCATCAACACCAATTGTGTGTGTAATAGTGTCATTAAGTGCAAAAGATACTTGTGCGTCGTAAGCAGTGCTTGACTCATTTTCTATTAACAATACTGCCGTAGCATTATTACCTGAGTCTGTTATGTGAAGCGCAGCCGATGCATCCGGATCATTAGTCCCTATTCCTATAGTGTCTTCATCACCATTTATGAAGAATTTGTGAGTATCGCCAGAAGTTTCAACTCTAAAGTCTCGGGATGCACCCGCTTCATTAACTACAACTTCACCATCATTACCTTCAACATGGAAAACCTTAGCCGATCCACTAACAATAGTGAGTATGTCACCTATGGCATTATTTTTAGTAGCATCCCCGGTAACTAGTAGCCCTTTTTCACTTGCATCGTCTGCCTTGATATCAAGCCTGGCTCCATGAGATCCAGCTGCTACATTGATTCCAATAGAATCTGTCGAAGCATCAACAACAAATAAGTTGGCGTCATTTTGACCTTCAATTCTAAAGTCAGAGGAGGCGCTACCTGAACCATGCTGATTAAATATTGCCCCACCATAGCGATCTAGCCAAATATCTGAATATGTTTTTGCACTCCCAGCACCACCATGACCAATGGCTACACTAAATAGCGCATTTCTTGGAGTGATAGTATAATGAGGTGACGCGGCCGCAGTCCAGTCGCCTAGTGTCCCACCAACTGTAACACTTCCAGAGAAGTGAGCATCGCCACCAAATACAGCAGTTCCGTATGTGCCACCCACACCTCTTTTCGATATCGACCCAGAAACAATAAAGTTGGCATCTGTCATCTCCGCGCCGGTCTGATCGCCAGCTCCGGCTGCACCTGTTAGAATTAAGACTTGATCTGTACCTGCGTTCACATAAACTGCATGCTCATTGTTTTGAGACTCTACTCTAAAATCAACATCCCCTGAATCTTCATTGATTATCACACCCGTCGGGGATATAGTTAGGAAGTCCGCATTATTACCTGAACCACCATCATCGTTACCGATTACCTTAAATAGTTCTGTATCATCTCCGGTTGCCCCTTGAACGACAACCCTGTCTAAGCTTGCATCTACGTAAAGTAGGTGAGTGGCACTTGCACTATTTCCTTCGACTCTAAAGTCGTGATCGATATTGCCTTCGTTGACTACAGTTTCGTTCGCACCAATCCTGAATTTCTCGGATCTTGTTGCACCCCCTGTCATAGTCTTAAAGACCATAGCACCGTCTTCAGTCCCAGAGCCGGCATCTGTTGTTACAACTTCTAATCCGCCAATAACATGGGCCCCAGCAGTAGTTTCTACAGACCAAGTCGTTGCCGAGCCAAGCCCAGCAGCAGGTGTTCCTGATGTTTTAACTTGAAGAAATAGTTGATTTACAGCAGCATTAGTCGTCGATGTTTCCTCAGCTATATGCACTGGAACCGAAGGAGCAGTTGAACTACTCCAGTCATAATTACCAATTCCTAGTCTACCGGTGTTGCTTTGAGCATCTGGAGCGTAATACAAGAAGTTTTTTGAGCTTTTATTTCTCCACTCAATTGCTTCACCACCACCGTGCTCATTGACGATCATGCCTCCACCAATCTCTGCAGAACCTGAAACGTAGAGAGAACCTGACTGTGATATATCTACTTCAATTACTTGCTTTTCTGCATATAGCGTTCCTGAGATTACAACATCTCCGCCAAACAGAGCAACACCGCAATCGCCGTTTCCTGTGGCCCCTGGACCCGAGGAAACCTTTGATCCTTTAGACCCTGAGACAAAGAAGTTGACATCAAGCATTCTGAGTGGGTTGTTTGCTGCTGTATCTGTTTTCGTATTTCCTTCACCGTTTATAGACTGCGAAAGAATGAATACACGAGGATGTTCAGCAGTTCTTCCTCCAACACCACCTGTAACAACTGTAATAACATTATGTGCTCTAGATCCCGAGCCAATCAACATGTTTGCTGTGTATCTTCTAGCTGAATTATCATGAAGATAAGATTTTTCGAAAGCAAATCGAAGGTTTCCGCCGTCTGTATTTGCAAGAGCAAAACCACCGGATGGAGACATCTCAGTCTGGTATATTTGAACCATACCAAACTTTCCAGAACCTGAATGGAATTTATTTGGACGAGTGCCCGCAAAGTCCGGTGCTAGAGATGCTGAGTATATTAAAAGTCCCGGAGTGCCACCTTGGGCATCCTTGGCCCAGTTTCCACCAGATAGAATCAGTGTGCTAGTTCTTATTTGTCTAGCTAAAAAGTCTTTTGGGTTAGCCATATCCTATTCCACCTATTCAGCTCGTGCAGCCTTATAATGTACATATCCAGTAAAAACGTCAGAAAACTCTAAATCAAATCCTTGAATTGACACATTACTAATGGATGCGTTTACGTTGGGACTTGTCCCTGCTGAGCCACTGACTGTTACAGTAACATAGGGAAACTTCAAAAAAGGTTCGGTAAAAGAAATGTAAGAGCCTGTCACTTCTGTTAATGCAACTTGCCTAACTTCTAAATCCAATGCAGGCATTAAGCAGCTCCCTCTTTAATGTAGATTGCGTGAATATGAATTGTTCCAGTAAATTTTTCACTCGTACCTATCGTGCACTTTGCCGTTGTGACGTCTTGTATGAAAACATTGACACCTGCTGCCTCTAGTCCGTTGGAATCATAGGCTGTAGCGCTAATCGTAGGTGCTACTGGAAAAGATGAAACATAGTTGTAATCAGCAGATGAAGCATCTGTCATTGTAATAGCACCCGTCTCCATGATTGTTTCTTTACCCGCCATGTATTCCATAACAGGCCGTGTCCTCATGTACGGATATGTCTTTCTAAATCTATTTCTATCTCTCTTTTCAAATTTTGCGCGTCCCATTTCGAGTCTTCTCCCTGGTTTAAGAATAAGTATTCAACTCATCGAGAACGCTCAAAGAAACTAGATAAAATTCCTACAGTACTTTAGAAGCCAGAGTAGCTAAAGGAGACCTCTCACCTTTCTCTAGACGTATATGTCCTGTAATGGTCGATTCTTTAAATTTTTCTGTCACAATTGAAAGACCGTTTGAAAGCTTATCAATGTAAGGTGTGTCAATCTGCTCAACATCACCCAAAAGAATTACTTTAGAATTCTCTCCAACCCTTGTTATAATTGTTTTTAGCTCGTGAATCGTAGCATTCTGAGCTTCATCAACAATGATAAAAGCATCATTAAATGTTCTACCCCTCATGTATGTCAGAGGGGCAACTTCAATCTGTCTTTTTTGACACATCATTTCAAAGTAAGTGATATCTTTAAAGTTGCATCTAAAGTTATCTACAATTGGTGACATCCACGGCGACATTTTTTCGTCCAGTGTCCCGGGCAAGAATCCAATCTCTTTCCCAACGGGCTGCATAGATCTTGTTATGACAATTCTATTGTACTTTTCACTATAGATGCCTGACAGTGCGCTCATAAGTGTAAGGAATGTTTTTCCTGATCCTGCTATTCCTGTAATAGTCACTAGCTGAATACTATCATCTGTTAGAAGATCTAGTGCAAATTTTTGTTCTTTGTTTCTAGGATTTACTTTAACAAGTTCATTTATTTTAGGTTCTACTGGAACAATATTTTCACCCATAATTCTTCCCAGTGCAGAACCGTTACAAGACAATGACTTCATAACAATGAATTGATTCTGGTGCAACTCAGACTCATAGTCGATATCGTCAATATCAAGCTTTCCTTCTGAGAAGAATTTATCAATATTCGACTTATCAGTCTTTATTGTCACAGAACCAGAATAGAGATCCTGTGAATTATCTAAATTATTAATGTGATCTTTGTAATAGTCTTCAGATGGTATTTTTAATACATCACACTTTACTCTAAAATTTATATCCTTCGTAATAACAGTTACATCTTTTTCTTTTTTTGAAAGTGCTAAAGCTACCCCCAATATTTTATTGTCACCTGCACTGTGATTCAAGTCAGCAGGAAGATGTTCGACTGTGTTAAACTCGACTTTTATTTTTTGATCAATCTCTTCCAGGTAAACCCCTTCTGTTAATGACCCTCTATGTCTTGTTTCATCAAGAAATCTATTGACATATCTCGCCGATTCTCCAAGTAGTCCTGGTTTGTCTTTGAATCTATCTAGTTCATCTAAAACTATTAGAGGTAAAACAACATCATTACCTGGGAATGAATGAATTGATGTCATATCGTACAAAAGCACGTTGGTATCTATTATAAAAGTTTTTCTACTCACATTTGACTCCTGTTGTACATGTTTGGCATCTTGCATTTTAATAGATTTAAGCGCGTCACTAAAGGATTATCCCGTATGGAAGACACAATAAAAGGAATAACATGCTTTTCAGCACACCAAAAATGTGGTGTTGTTTGCGACAACAAAGCATGTCGACTATGGTTAGACAGAAAAGAATCACTAAACTGTACTATTATAGAGGCCTCTAATGGGCCCAAAACATTGCAAGAAGTAGGTGAGATTTTTAACATCACTAGAATGAGAGTATGCCAGATTGAAAAGAAGATTTTATCAAAATTAAAAGATTTAGATTTGTTTTCAAGTTCGTACACCTCATAACCTAACTATTTTATCAAAAAAGTTTATTAAATAAAAAAACCCCGTCACAGAAGTGACGAGGCTCAAACAATGGTATGTGTTTGTTTTATTTTTCTATAGGCCGCACATCATCATAATAGCAATAAGTCCGGGAGCGCCATCATTGACATAGACACCTGAAAATAGTGTATCAGCTCTGCCGCCCACATATGATATTGCTGATTCCAGATGATTGCTAACCTCCGGAGTGTCCAAGACTAGACTAGGTGCAACTAATAGCAAAGACCCGGCCGATCCTTTTTTGTTAATTGAAGGGCAGGGCGAACCACTCAAACAGTTCTGATAGATTGCAGAACCCAACCCTCTCTGTTCTGGATCTCTGATAATTGATGTGCCTAAAAATATTCTTCCCGGAGAACGAAGGCAACTTTCAAGATCTTTAGAATCAAATGTCTGAATAGAAGAAGCTTCGGATGCTAGCTTGAGTACCAGGCTTAACATTTTTGCAAAAGCATGGTTTGCCGCCGGATACATTCCAAGCATTCCAACTTTTCCTCTTAATAGTTTTAATTGCTTTTCATTGTCTAGTACTACATGAGGATAGCTGGCAATTGATGTTAAGAGATGCTCAGCGTTTTCTTTAATTGTTGGATTTAAAAGTTCTTGTGCACTGGGTCTTGTTACAAGATACACGACTCTTCCACTACCCTGCACAGACTTTAGATGCCTTTCAAATGATTCATTTAGTGCAGCTACAGAACTTCCTGTTCCTCCGCCCCCACCTGCACAGACAAAAATCCAGTCAACATTTCCAATCTTTGTTCTTAAAGCATCTTCAACTAGAGTGCTATTTTCACTCAAAACTGACGTTCCTAGCTCAACATTCTTTCCAACACCATCTGCACCAGGAATTAAAAGAAAATGATCTTCTTCAACATCACTAGGCTGATCTTTTTCTGTTGTGTTTACAAGAATCGTCTTGTTAAATCCTAATTTTAAAAATGCATTTGCTAATTTACCGCCGCCACCACCAAGGCCGATAAAGGCACACTGCAAAGCTGTAGGTGCTTCGTTTTCTGGTAAGAGCTCATCACTCTTAACTTCAGCATTTTCATCAAAATGGCTGACAAAATCAAAATCACTATCTTGTGACATACTGTTTTCCTCCGAGTTTATATTCTGCTCGTATGTATAATTAACATCTTCGTCGAGTTTTTTATTCTCTTTGTTTGTAGCTAATTCTGTTTTATTCTTACTAACAACTGCATCATCTTTTGACGGTTTCTTTCTTGGCCTCAATATTTTTGCATGAGCCCGCGTCATCTTAGAAGTTTTTACAGTACTAGCCACGTTTAATTATATTAAAAAAAAGAAATGAGTTAATTGCTATGCTTTTCAAATCGCATAGCAATAGAGTTTCTTCTTGATTCCAGCGAGATTTCTATTTCTTCAGTCGGGAGGTCTAGCGCTTCTTTAATGTCCCATAATGATCGCTCGATTTCATCTGTGATTTCATCACAGTCCTCCACGCATACTGTTGCGGGTTCTTGGCTTTTAAATCTTTTCTTAATTTCTTGATACCAACGCATAAACCCTCCTAATAACTTCTATTGATCTCTGTGTTTAGATTGGTGGTAATAGGTATTTCACGCAACAAGAAACAACCTGGATGATTCTGCAGCTGTCTAATTTAATCCTGGAACTACTCTAGGAGGTTCACTCTCTCATATTTCCCTTGTTTAGAAAAAAAGCACTTTCCCAATGATACTGAAGCAACATTTTTAGTCGCCGCCCCGGGTTTGAACAATTGAAAATCAAATAGTTCATATACTTCCTTTTCGATCATTACAAAATATTTTTTATCTAATTGACTGTTGTACTTATTTCTAATACTTTTGACGTCAACAATAATTCCCAAATCTTCACGAGATTGATCATGATTCCAGACACCTACAATTTCATTTTTCTTCATACTCCAAAATCCTTGATGTATTTAAAGAGCGCCTGTTCTTTTTTCTTGCATTCTAGTACAACATCGACCGAGACACCACAGTCATTGAACGGCTTGTAATACCAATCGCTGTGTGCATTCACCCGCGCCGATGGATCTTCATACAACTTACGACTGTTTGAGTGGTGGCACTGCGGCCGCACACCGTCAGGCCAGGAGTCGACAGCCATAAGAAAAGCTTCTTCGTATGATGAATCCTGAGGGCCGCACTCGAAATGGTGACTATCAAATACAATAGGTGTGCCAGTGCGCTGAACAATTGTGTCATACAGCATTTTGGTTGAATACAGAGCAGGCTTATCGTCATTTTCTACAGTGAGCCGAGACTTGGCAGAATCTGATAGCAGCTCGTAGTTTTCGCACCACCTGTCGATAGCGGCCGGTCTGTCACCGTAAGCACCGCCAATGTGAATATTGATTTTGGCCCCAGGAGACCGAGGCATACCCATGATATCGAAGATGATACCATGCTTGTCAAGTTCATCAACTGCATTGAGAACAACCTCGTCACGCTTGGATGTGAGAACATTGAACTGCCCCGGGTGCGTTGATAGGCGCTGTCCGTTGTCACGTGCCAACTTACCGGCATATTCTAAGTTAGCCTTGATACCTTCATAGTCAGGTAAATCCACAAGATCGTACTCGCTGTGCCACGGAAAGAGGCATGAAGTAATACGAAACACCTTGATACCTTGCTCGTTATTCCACGCAATAATCTTGATAAGATCTAGTGTGTTTTGCAAGCCAAGCTGTGAGGCATATGATATACCACGAGACATGAATGTTCTCTTGATCATGCCTCGACTGCAAAAAATCCTATTAGGTTTTCTTTTCTGAAGTGTGTTGTTGATGCATGCATATCCTAGTCTAGTTGTCATATAATCTCCTATAGTTAAGATTATATCATAGTATCGCTAGTCTTACATTTACTTTTTCTTTTTAGGGCACTTTTTACGCTTCTTCACCTTTGCCCACTTTTTGCTTGGGTTGGCGGAGTTAACTCTAGCATGTGCCCATTGGTGGGCCGACATGCCTTTCCTAGACCCGGAGGATAGAAAAGCTGCAAGTCCTGCTCTAAACTCTGCATAAACCGAACCACGCGTAAGACATCGTTTGTCTGCTTTTTTATCTAACGACTTCTTTACGGCCTTTGAAAGTCCTTTTGGTGATTTACCCTTCTTTTCTTGGATGCGCTGTTCTAATTCTTCAAGTAATTCATCTAGCTGCATCTCTTCCGTGATATCGCTAATCATCTCTCTAATAAGAGACTCATCCATATGTTCTGCTTCCATGTCTTTTCTAATCTTAGCTGCGCCCTCTATATCACCCTTTTTATAAAGCTCAGCAGCTTTCTTGAGAAGTTTAGCTCTTTTACTCTTTGGTGGTGCATCATATTGACGAGGTAGGGCCTTCTTTTTCTTTTCTTTCTTTTCTGAAATTATTAAAACAAGATCAGCATCACCCTTTATCAGCCGATGCCATGATTCTTTTTGTATTTCAAAAGTATCTCCCGGTCTTATGCTAAACGGAAGCTCATTATCTCTTTGAAAGTACCACCCAGATCCTGATACTACTTCGACAAGTCTACAGTGCTCATCTCTATGCCAGACTAAGTCTTGTGAATCAACATTTTTTGAAAACTTTCTAACACGTTTGTTCTCTGAAATTATTTTTTCTTTATACGGTCTCATTGTTTTTTCTCAAGTAATCTATCCATGCATAAGGTTTTCTTTCGTTCAAGTAGTTTAGATTCTGATCATTTGCGTAAGCTTCTCTTTCAAATGGATTTTCATAATATGCATCTTTTCCATTCCTATACTTGACTAGACCAACAACGTGAAACAATCCGTAGAGGATCCACTGCCCAACCATCAGCATTTCTCTTTGTTGAAGATAATGGATAGTTTCGTGCCTTTTTGTTCTGTCACTCATCTCTCCGCGGCACCAAACCCAAAAAGCAAACGAATTGGCCCATACATTAATAGGTGAAATCTTTGAAAGCCAAACAGGTACTCTGCTATTTTCATACATTATTGGAAATTTCATTACCACCATCCCGGTATATTTCTACCGAACATCTTGGTTGCTCGACAAGCCCAGTACCCAGCCTTTGTTTTATCTTTCTTA
>MDTB01234924.1_pt1 | contig 19068 bp, 21 predicted proteins | sample 811161 | NCBI WGS metagenome assembly MDTB01 (sample SAMN05326650, study PRJNA326480) | marine metagenome | isolation source: seawater | place: Mediterranean Sea | collected 2009
AAAAAAAAATTAAGATTTACTTAATTGGAAATGGTAAAAAATTTTATAAATTAGAGTTAAAAAAAAAAATTCATAATCTAAAATTAGAAAAAAAAATTTTTATATTTGATTACATTAATTTAGATAGTTCTAAAATAATAAGTTCTTTTGATTTATTTATTTCACTCACAAAAGACTATGAAGGTTTTGGCCTTAGTATCGCTGAAGCGATGAATGTGAAGACGCCTATAATAGCTACGAATGTAGGAGCAGTGAATGAATTTTTTAACAATAATTGTGGGAGATTGATTGAGCCAAATAATTCTCAACAATTAAAAAACTCTCTTAAAGACTTTGTAAATAATAAGGAAAAATGGTTCAAGAAAGCAGAATTTGCAAAAAAGACTATTAATAAAAATTTTTCAGACTATGTAATGTCAAAAAATTATTTTAACCATTTTGCAAAACATTTTAAAAAATAAATTTATGGGAAATAAATCTTATAATATTTTGCTTACTTGTTCTGGGGGAGGATTAACGCCCTATTTAATAAATTCTCTAAAAAAAAGTAATAGACATAAAAATTTAAAAATTTTAAGTGTAGACTATAAAGAGAATGCAATAGGTAAATATTTTTCTGATTTCTTTGAGCAGGTCCCTTATGGAAAAAGTAGAAAATATATAACCAAAATACTTTATTTATGTAAAAAATATAAAATTCATCTTGTAATCCCAACATCAGATGAAGAGGCAGTAAACATATCTAAAAATAGAGAAAAATTTGAAAAAAAAAATATTAAGATTACTTGTGTTGATCATAAAATTTTAAAAATTTTTTCAAACAAAATTTTAACTTATAAAAGTTTAACAGAATTAAATTTTACTCTTCCATCTTGGAGTGGTGCAAATAATCATGATGAATTCAAAAAAGAAATTAGTAAATTTTTGAAAAAAAATAGAAAGTTTGTAATAAAACCTGCTTCGTCAAGAGGTTCAAGAAAAGTAAAAATTATAAATCCTAAGGGCGTACTTAAAAATAAAAAAAAATTTTTAGATTTATTATCAAATGAGTACAAAAATTCATATCCGCTGATAATTTCAAGTATGTTAAGAAACCCTGTTTATGATCTGGACTTATTAGCATGGAAAGGTAAGCTGATAACAGCTGTTACAAGAAGGAGATTAATCCCAGAGGATCCAAATGGCGGACACATAGTTGAAAAAAATAAAAAAATAATAAATTTTGGAAAAAAAATTGTAAAACATTTTAATCTATCTTGGCTTTATGATTGTGATTTTATGTTTGATAACAAACAAAATCCTATTTTGATTGAAATCAACCCTCGAATGAGCGGAAGCGCATCTGTAAGTATTGAAGCAGGTGTTCCTCTGTTCGAAGATTTAATATCACTAGCTATGAATAAAAAAATTCCAAAATATAAAATTCCAAATAAGCAGAAAATTATAAGTTTTAAAAATTTATCAAAAATTTAATTTTGTAAATGACCATTGTTTTTCGAGTAGACTCTTCAAGTAGAATAGGTGATGGACATGTGATGCGAAGTATTGAATTAGCGATTAAAATGAAAAAAAAAAATGTAATTTTTTTTTCATCTAAACTTGGTTTAAAACATAAAAAAATTTTAAAAAAAAATAAGATTAAATTAATAAGTGAATTTAATATTCCAGATACTAAAAATCATTTTCTTGAATGGAGTATATTTAGACAAAAAAAAGATTTTAATTTTTTACAAAAAAAATTGAGAGGACAAAAAATAAAACAAATTATAATAGACCACTATGGGCTTAGTTACTTTTGGGAAAAACAAGCAAAGACAATAGCAAAGAAAGTTATTGTAATTGATGACCTAGCTAATAAAGAACATTATTGTGACTTTTATATAAATTACCATAACCATTTTAAAAAAAATAAGATTAATCAACTTATGGTGAATAAAAATACTAAACTTTTATTAGGTGATAGGTTTTGTTTGGTCGGAAATATTATAAGTTCAGTAAAAAAAACTAATTTTAAAAATAAAATTTCAATTTATTTTGGATCCGTAGATAAAAAAAATATTACCTTTGAGGTCTGCAAAATTATAAAAAATAATATTTTTAAGCCTTTTCGTTTTAATATAATTATAGGAAAAAAAAATAGCAATCGGTTAAGAATAAAAGACTTTATAAAAAAATCTCGGAATATTGTTTGCAAGGAAGCAAATATAGATAATTTTTCAAATTACTATAAAAATATAGATAACGTGATCTCAGCGTCTGGTGTCACAATGTACGAACAATTATCGTATGGATTTAAACCTATTGTGATCCCTCAAAATGAAAATCAAAAAAAAATCGCAAAAAGCTTATTTAAAAATGAATTAATCAACTTAATGGATTTAAAGAGCATTAAAAATAAAAAACTACTTTATAAAATATTATTTAGAAATAAAAACTTTTATGAAAAAAGTTCTGTTAATAAAATATTAGAAAATATTAGAAACGGATTGAAAAATACTGTAAACCAACTCAAGTAATATGAAAAAAAATATTTAATTGTAGTTGCACACCCAGACGATGAAACGCTTGGTTGCGGCGCCCTAATATCAAAGCTAAGAGAGAAAAAAAATTTTATAAAAATTCTTTTTTTAGGGGAGGGTTCCTCTTGCAGATTTGATGAGTTAACAGATATAAAAGTTATAAAGAAAGAAATAAATAAAAGAGAAAAATTCTGCAGAAACGCTCTTAAGAAATTAAAAGTAAATGATTTCAAATTTTTTAATTTGCCGTGTGGAAAATTTGATCAAATTCCAGTATTAAATATTGCTAAGATTATTGAGTACGAAATTAAAAAATTTAAACCAAATGTTATAATTACTCATTCATTAAACGATGTTCATGTAGATCACAAAACATGTTACCAAGCGTGTTTACAAGCATCGAGACCATCAAATAAAAATTTAGTTGAGGAATTTTACTCATTTGAAATTCCATCCGCTACAGATAAGAATTTTGACAAACCTTTTAAGCCAAATTATTTTATTGAAATAAGTAAAAAAAACTTAAAAAATAAAATTGATGCTTTAAAATGTTACAAAACTGAGATCTCAAAGCACCCTTTTTCTAGATCAACAGACTTAATCAAAAACCTGGCTATGGTTCGTGGCGCTCAATGTGGAAGATTTTACGCAGAGGCTTTTAAAATAGTAAGAAAAATATCAAAAATCTAAATATAAAAAAATGTATATTTTAGGATTACATAATGATGAGGACTCCGGTGTTTGTCTTTTAAAGAATGGAAAAATAATTGACGTAATTAATGAAGAACGTTTAACAAGAAAAAAACTGCAAGGTGGTTTTCCAAAAAAATCAATAGAATATATTTTAAAGAAAAATAAAATACCTTTAGAAAAAATTGATTATTTTGCCTATGGTTGGCATGGTAGGCAAAATAATTTTTTAAAATATTTTGAAAAATTATTTTCAAGAATATTGAAATGTAATTTAAAAAACAAGAAAATTAAAGATTTAATTTTAGATAGACTTAGAGTCGAGTTTGGGAGAGATGAGTTTACTTTCAAAAAGTATAAATCTGAAGCCACAAAGTTTGGCATTCCTAAAGAAAAAACATTTTTTTTTGATCATCATAGCTGTCATGCTTGGTCAGCATTTTCTTGCTCAAAATTTAATAATGCCTTAGTTTTTACGATGGACGCACGAGGCGACTTAAAATCAGCTTCAGTAAGCACTGCCAGCAAACAAAAAGGATTAAAAGAAATAACCAATAATCTTTCTTTTGATAGTTTGGGCTTTCTCTATGGCCAAATAACCCATTACTTGGGGTACAAACCTCACAGACATGAAGGAAAGATAACAGGTCTAGCAGGCTATGGAGATTATAAAAAAACCATACATATATTTAGAAAGCTAATTAAATGGGATAAAACAAAAATTGTATCAAATTTAGGTTATTATCGACCTTTTTTTACCAATATTAATAAAGATTTGAAGAAAGATTTAAAGAAACATACTCGTGAAGATATTGCTGCTGGAGTACAGTTTCATTGCGAGGATATCGTTATAAAATTTATTAAGTATTGGATAAAGAAATTAAATAACAATAAACCCACTAATATTTGTCTAGCTGGCGGATTGTTTGCAAATGTTAAGATTAACCAAAAAATATTTGAAATTAATAAAGTAAAAGAAGTGTTTGTATTTCCGCATATGGGAGATGGAGGTCTTACTATCGGAGCGGCTTGTAAAATGAATTTTAAAATTACAAAAAAATCAAAAGCTAATTTAAATCACGTTTATTATGGACCTAGCTTTAATAAAAGAGAAATAATGATACAATTAAAAAAATATAAAAAAAATCTTAATTTTTATTTAAGTAAAAATCTTAAAGTTGATGTAACTAATTTACTTTTAGATGATAAAGTAATTGGTTTTTTTTCTGGAAGAATGGAATTTGGGCCAAGAGCTTTAGGCGCTAGATCAATATTATTTAATACTAAAGATAAAAATGCAAATAATTGGTTAAATAAAAGATTAAAAAGAACAGAATTTATGCCTTTTGCTCCAGTAACTACATTTAAATTAGCAAAAAAATGTTTCAAAAATTGGAAAAAGACAGATGCTTGCACACCTTTCATGACCAAAACATTCAGATGTCAAAATGATTTTATAAAAAAAAATCCAGCTGTGGTTCATGTAGACAGAACCGCAAGACCTCAAGTTATTAATAGAAAGTACAATAAATCTTATTATGATATTATAAGTCATTATTGTTTAAAAAGTGGCCAGCATTCATTGATAAATACAAGTTTTAATCAACATGAAGAGCCAATCGTCTGTTCACCAGAAGATGCAATTAAGTCTTTATTATCAGATAATGTTGATTATTTAATTATAGAAAATTTTATTATTCGTAAAAATTAATATCTTAAAATGAAGAATAAAATCATCATTGGTACAGCAAATTTTCAAAAAAAATATGGAATTAATGAAAAAAATACAAAAAAAAAAGATATAATTGAATTGCTAAATTTTGGAAGAAAAAAAAAAATTTTTCAAGTAGATACGTCACCATCTTATGAAAAAGCAGAAAACATTTTAGGAGAATTTTCAAAGCATAAATTTAAAATTTATACTAAGATTCCTAAATTGCGAAAAAATATAAGATCTAATCAAATAGAAAATCATATATTTAGTCAAGTAAGTCAATCCCTTAAAAATCTAAAACAGAAAAAAATTAGTTGTATATTCATTCAAAATGCAAAAGCATTAAAATCTCAAAAAGGTAAATTAATTTATAAAACATTACTATCTCTTAAAAAGAAAAAAAAAATAAAAAAAATTGGTATATCTATTTATGATTTACGATTAATAGATTTTATTATAAAAAATTACCGATTTGATGTAGTTCAGGCACCTTTGAATATTTTAGACCAGAGACTAATTAAAGATGGGTGGTTAAAAAAATTAAAAAAAAATAAAATTGAAGTCCATGTCAGATCTTTATTCTTGCAAGGTGTTCTTTTTCTCAATAGTAAAAAATTACCAAAAAAACTTTTTAGACTTAAAAAGATTTGGCGAAAGTTAGATATTATAAAAAAAGAAAATAGTTTATCAAATATACAGCTCGCACTAATTCCTTTTATAAACAATCCATTAATAGATGGTTTTATAATGGGTTTTGAGAGAAAAAGTCAATTGAATGAAGTTTTAAAATTGAATAAAAAAAAAGTAGATTTTATTCCAAAAATTAATTTTAATCGTTATAGTCTAATTGACCCATTGAAGTGGTTAAAATTATAAATTAAAGACCCAATATTATGTCAATTGCAATAATTATTCAGGCAAGACTCGGATCAACAAGGTTGCCTGAAAAAGTTTTAAAAAAGATTAATGATAAATCTATTATAGAATTAATTTATAAAAGACTTTCAAGGTCAAAATTAATTAATCATATCATTGTAGCTATACCAAAAACAAAAAGAGACGACAAACTTGCACACTTTTTAAAAAAAAAAATATTAAGTTTTATCGAGGAAATGAGTCAGATGTTCTGTTTAGATTTTATCAGACTGTTAAAAAATTTAATTTAAAAACAATAGTAAGAATTACAGCTGATTGTCCAGTTGCAGATCCTAAAATTGTAGATCATTTTGTTAAATTATTTAAAAAAAAAAAAAGTAGATTATTTATCTAATTGTAACCCGTGGACATATCCAGACGGTTTAGACGTTGAAGTGTTCAATAATAAAATTTTAAATTATGCTCAAAAGAATGCTAAAAAGAAACATAGACTCAACGGAGGAGTTTTAATTTCTTTTCTTAGAGAAAATAAAAAATTTAAAGTTTATAATGTTAAGTGTCCAGAAAAAGATGCTAATAAATACCGAATTACAGTGGATGAAGAAATTGATTTTTATTTAATTAAAAAAATTTATGATAATTTTAAGCCAAACATATATTTTGATTTTAAAAAAATTTTATTAATGGCAAAAAAAAATAAGAAATTGTTTAGTGTAAACTCAAACATAAGTTTAAATGAAGGATCCTCTCTTAACAAATCGCAAAAAATGTGGAAAAGAGCGAATTCTATAATTTTGGGAGGGAACAGCTTACTTTCAAAAAATCCTAACATGTTTTTACCAAATAAATGGCCAACATATTTTAAAAAAGCAAAAGGATACAAGGTTTGGGATTTACAAAATAAAGTGTTTAATGATGTGTCTTTGATGGGAGTGGGAACAAATATACTTGGTTATGCAAACAAACAAGTCGATGAAGCTGTAAAAAAAACAATTTTAAACGGAAATATGTCTACCTTAAATTGTTTTGAAGAAGTTGAATTAGCAGAAAAATTAATACAAATTCATCCGTGGGCCAATAAAGTAAAGTTTGCTAGAACAGGCGGCGAAGCAAATGCTATTGCCGTAAGAATAGCGAGAGCTGCATCAGGGAAAGATAAAATAGCATTTTGTGGATACCATGGATGGCATGATTGGTATCTATCTGCAAATCTAAAAAAAGAAGGAAATTTAGACTCTCACTTAATTCCAGGATTGAATCCACTTGGGGTACCAAAAAATTTAAAAAATACTTCATATGGCTTCATGTATGGAGACTTTAAAAATTTGAAAAAGATTGTGTCCGAGCAAAATATTGGAGTAATTAAGATGGAGGTGTGCAGAAATACTCAGCCTAATATTCCTTTTCTTAAAAAAGTGCGAAATTTATGTACAGAAAAAAAAATTGTTTTAATCTTCGATGAATGCACTTCTGGATTTAGGCAAAATTTAGGAGGATTGCATCAAAAAATAAACGTTATACCTGATTTAGTAATTTTGGGAAAAGCTCTGGGAAATGGCTATGCTATAACTGCTGTCTTAGGAAAATCAGAAGTAATGGACTCTGCAAAATCATCATTTATGAGCAGCACTTTCTGGACAGAAAGAATAGGACCAACAGCAGCTTTAAAAACATTAGAGATAATGGAAAAGAACAAGTCATGGGTTTATATAACAGACCTAGGTAAATTTTTAATCAACGAATGGAAAAAAATCTCGTCAATACATAAAGTTTCTTTGAGTATATCTGGTTTGCCGTCCTTAGCAAAATTTTCTATTCAAAGTAAAAAATTTCAATTTTATAAAACATACATCACTCAAGAAATGTTAAAAAAGAATTTTCTCGCAGCTAACGGTGTTTATTTAAGTTTAGCACACGATAAATATATTATAAAAAAATACCTCGAAGTACTTGATGGAATTTTCTACACTATTTCAGAGTGTGAAAAGGGAAAAAATAGTATTGAAAATATTCTAAAATATCCAGTTTCTCATATACCATTCTCTAGGTTAAATTAGATTTTATGGAATATAGTTTCCAAGAAGTATCATTAAAAGATCTAAAAAATACTTTTATTAGAAATGATAAAAATATTTCACACAAATTAGAGGAAAATTATATAGATTTTAAAAAAGAATATTTTAAAAATACAAATTTTGAAAACTTTTCTTTTAAAATAAAAAATTTGGATAATGAGATTATATGTCCTTTGACTTTGCAAAAAGATAATGAAAAAAAATTCAATTTTTTTGGAGATGAAGTACAAGTTTTTTATTTAAAAGATCTAAGTAATGAACTTAATAGTATTCTAAAAGAAGTACTAAAAAATATTTTAAAAACAAATAAAGTTAAAAATATAAAATTTAAGATTAAAGTATACAACCCTATTAAACCAAATATCGAAGACAGCGTTGAACTCGTTAAAAATGAGATATTTGTTGACTTAAGCAAGTCAGAAAAAGACATGCTACTAAGCTTTAAACCAAATTTAAGAAATGAAATTAAAAAAGAGAACGAAAATGTTTCTTACCAAATAATAAATAGTGATAATTACTTGAAAGATGAAATGTTTAGAATGAAAGATATGCATGAATTGGTTAGTGGAAAAAAGACAAGATCACACGCTTCATGGGAAATTAACGAAAAAATGTTGAAAAATAAAAATGCCCTAATGGTTAAAGTAAATCAAAATAACACTACTATTTCTTACAGTCTTTTTTATTATAATAAAATAACCTGTTCATATTTTTCGAGCTGTAGTTTAAGAGAATATTTTAAACAAATTAGAAACATACAACATAAAACAATATTTAATGTAGCTAAATATATGCAAAATAAATCTAAATATCTTTATTTAGGAAGTTCAACTGAATATTCCAAGACAGATATTGATCCAAAGGTTGCAAATATTGAAAAATTTAAATCAAAATTTTCAAAAAAAAAAAATTTTTTTAAAATTTATAATAAGATTCCAGATAAATTTTGATAATGACAAATATGAAAAAAAAAAGAATTCTTGTAATAGGAGGCACTGGTTTTCTAGGATACCATTTAGCCAAAGGAGCTATCAAAAAAAAATGGGATGTTTATAGCTTCTCAAGAAAAGCTCCTCCAAAGAAAAGAATTTTAAACAAATTAAAATATATTTATGGAGATACATCTAAAAAAAAATCTTTTAACAAATTATTAAATAAGAAATTTAATTATATTATTAATTTCAGCGGCTATGTAGATCATAAAAATAAAAAAAAAGTTTATGAAGGTCATTTTATTGGTTGTAAAAATATTGTGGATTTTTTTTTAAAAAAAAATATTGAAGCTTTTATCCAAATAGGAAGTTGTGCTGAGTATGGAAAAATGTCATCACCGCAAAATGAAAAAGCACAATGTAAACCGATTTCACATTATGGCAAGGCCAAGAACAAATCATCGAACTATTTAAAAAAAATGTATAAAAAGCATCAGTTTCCGTTTACGATACTGAGATTATATCAAGTTTATGGACCAAAACAGGATTTAAATAGATTAATACCTATTGTAATTGATGCATGTAAAAGAAAAAAAAACTTTCCTTGTTCTAATGGAAATCAACTTAGAGATTTTGCGCATATAGAAGATATAGTTTCGGCTATATTTAAAGTTTTAGATATAAAAAAAAGTAGAGGCAAGATTATTAATATTGGATCTGGCATTCCTGTAAAGATAAAATATGTAATAGATACAATTGTTAGTATTATTAAAAATGGAAAACCTGAATATGGAAAAATAGAATTGAGAAATGATGAAATTAAAACAGTTTATCCTAATTTATATTTAGCGAAATCATTACTTAAATGGAAAACAAAAATACCCTTGATTAAAGGACTAAAAAAAACGATTAAAACAATTTAAATTTATGAATTTCAATACCGAATATTTAAACAGATTACATTCAAAAAAAATAAGAAATGATAAAATAAAAATTAAGTTTGAGTTAATTTATAAAAAAAAATTTAAAAAAAATTTTACTAGATACCAAAATTATATCAAATTTTTAAAAACTAATAAAAAAAAATATTATCATCCAATAAGAGTTGCTTATTATTTATTTTTCTTCAAAAAAAAAATTAACTTAAAGAATGTCAATTTAGCGTTATTTCATAATTATTTTGAATTAAATCTTAAAAATGATCAAATCTTTAATTCTTCTATAGATAAGAATAAAAAAAAAGATCTTAAAATACTAAAAATTAATAAACTAAAAAGATGGGACAAAATTTATCTTAAAAAATATTATAGAAAATTAAAATCTGCTTCTGATGAGGCTAAGTTAATAAAGTGTATAGATAAATTAGATAATTTATTTAATTTGAAAAAAAATCAAGATTTGAAAATTAAAAAGATTTATTTGTGGGAAGTAGAAAAATACGTTTTACCATTATCATTAACTGTGTCGAAAAAAATTCACTTCTTTTTGAATAAAATCTATTTGTATAATTTAGATTTAATTAATGCCAAATTATAATTTTAATAAAAGAATTAACTTGTTTGAAAAAGATATATTTTCATTAACTAAAGAGAAATTTCTAGCAGTTAATAACCCAGAACTTAAGAAAATTAGAAATTTACTCAAGAACAATAAATATGAGTGTATTAAAATTTTAAAATTAAAAAATAAATTATCAATGAATTCCGATATTTATCTTATTAGTACTAAAAAAGAAAAAAAAATTTTAAAAAAAAATTTAAATAAAATTAAATTAAATAAAAAAAAAATTTATTTAAGAGTAAAATTTTTAAAAAAAAATACCGGCAATTTAATATTACCTGAAAAAGTATTTTTTGTTAAAAATAAAATGTACGAAATGAGTGATTTTGTTGAAGGTAGAACTTATGGCGGAGATTTAAAAAACTTTAAAAAAGTTTTAAAGTCTTATGAAAAAATAGAGTTAAACACAAATATAAAAAAAATTTTCAAAAGCGTATCTTACTTCACACAAAAAGAAGAAAAAGTATTGAATAAATTTTGTAAAAAAAAAACTGTTTTCTCTGATTTCATCTGGAGCGAGTGGACTCGATTAAGAAAGTTATACAAAAAGAAAAAGGTTACAAAATCTTTATTTCACAATGATTTACACCCTAAAAATGTATTGATAAAAAAAAATGGTAATGTGATATTATTGGATCATCTAAGTTTTAAAATTGTAGTACCTGAAATTTCATTATCTTACTCATTACTTAAAATTTGCAGACAAATTATGGCTCGTTCAAAAAAAATTTCCAAAAAAAAAATTATTGAACTTATTAAATTAAACTTAAACAAAAAAATATTTTTAATCAATAAATGGGATATATCAATTTCAGATTTAGCTTCAATGGAGGCATTAAGAAGAATATGTATAATAATTCAAAATAAAAATATTAATTTAAGGGATACTATATTTAGAATTTTAATAAGAAATATGTTTGAAGGAAAAAAAATTTTTCAAAATCAGAGACTATAAATTGACAAATTTTCATTATTCGATTACCAAAAACTAACTATTATTAAAGAGTATAATTAAATATAAAAATGAACAAAGAAAGAATAGCTTTTATTACAGGTGCAAGTGAGGGAGTAGGGAGGTCAATTGCTATAAATTTAGCTAAAAAAAATATTTGTTTATATTTATTATCTAGATCAAAAAAAAAATTAATTAAATTAAGAAATCAAATAAAAAAAAATTATGGAAATGAGAAAATTGTTATCATTCCATTCAATATGGAAAAAAAATTCTCTAAAAATATTTTAAATATTTGTAAAAAAAATCTGGGTATGCCTGATATTTTGGTACATAATTCTGGAGGGCCTAAACCAGGAAATTTTTCTAAGATTTCTAAAATAATGTGGGAAAAAACAGTTAATAGAAATTTGTTAAGTGTTATAGATTTAACAACATTATTCTCAAAAAATATGATCAAAAAAAACTGGGGAAGAATAATTACAATTTCATCTACGGTTGCGAAATATCCAACACCAAATATGGTTCAATCAGCTACCATAAGATCAGCAGTATTAGCTTTTAACAAATCTATATCATTTGATCTGGCAAAACATAATATTACTAATAATAATATTCTTTTAGGGGGTGTAGAAACTAGCCGACTAAAAAACTTAATAAAAATTAATTCCAGAAAAAATAAAACTAGTTTTGATAAATATAAAAAAAAACTTGTTAAAAATATACCTGCTGGCAGATTCGCAGATCCCGATGAGATAGCAAAACTAGTAAATTATTTAATTTCAAAAGATGGTGATTATATTAATGGTCAAAGTATAGTAATTGATGGCGGCATGTCAAAATCTGTCTAAAAAACCTTAAGAGAATTTTTTAAAATATCTAGAAAATTTAATTAAGATTATGATAAAAAAAAATAAATTATGAAAGTAGTTATATTAGCTGGTGGAAGAGGAACTAGAATATCTGAATATACAAAATTGATTCCAAAACCAATGATAAGGATTAATAAGTATCCTTTACTTTTTCATATAATGAAAATTTATGCAAAATACGGGTTTAAAGATTTTATAATTGCCACAGGATACAAAAATAAAGTGATAAAAAAATATTTTAAAAAAAAAATAAAAGACTGGAAAATAAAAATTGTTTTTACTGGATCAAATACAATGACAGGAGGCAGAATTAAAAGATTAAGAAAGCATCTTGAGGGCCAAAATTTTTTTCTTACTTATGGTGATGGCGTTTCAAATGTAAATTTAAAGAAACTTTTTAAATTTCATAAAAAAAACAAATCTACAGTCACACTCACAGCGGTGAGACCGCCTGCAAGATTTGGAGCAATTAAAATTAAAGGAAACAAAGTAAATGTATTTAGGGAAAAATCTGCTTTAGATGAGGGATGGATAAATGGTGGTTTTTTTGTAATGGAAGATAATATTTTTGATTATTTAAAGAATGACGGCACTTATCTTGAACGTGAACCTCTTTCATTATTAGGAAAAAAAGGAAAACTATTTGCTTTTAAACATAAAGGTTTCTGGAAGTGCGTTGATAATGTCAGAGATAAAATTGAGTTAGAAAAACAAATAAAAAATCTAACTTTATAAAAAAAATTAATAAACATTAAAATATTTGTAGCTAAGATCTATGAAAAATATAGTTATTTCAAATAATAAATTGATCTGGTCAGAAGAACACAAGAATCTTCTTCTAGGAGAATGGTGTCTTGAAGGAATAGAAAAAAATTTTAATTCAAAAAGATTAAACTATGAAATTCAAGAAAACTTTTGGTCTAATGAAGATAAAAAATTAAAAAACGTAGAACTAATTCAGAATAAGTTATGGGATGAAGCAATAATATTTATTTCTAAAGAATTAAATAATTACCATAAAACAAATTTTAATAAAAAATATTGGGAAACAGTTATAGCGGATGGTTAATTGTATATCTTCCAATGCTTTTTGAAAGATTCGAAACCTTAAAATCAATTAAAGAGAATAATCAAACAGATATGCTTACTTCAAAAATTTATTTATTTGATTATGAGTGCTTCATTCCAAACAATACTTTCCATTTTAGAAGTGTATTGTCTGTTGATAATAATTGGAATCATTGGATAAATAGTGAAATAATTAAATTTTTAAATATAAATTATAAAGAAATCAAAAAAATTGATCAAAATAATAATCTAAATAGCTCTATTGATAGCAGATTAGATAATTTAATAACTAAAAGAATAAGAAAAATCGAAAGCAAACTAATAAAAACTAATAATAGTTTCTTAAACATTCTTAAAAATAAAATTAAAAGACTATTTTATTTTAGATCAAATATTATGATATTGGATTGTACTATTACTAAATTAGAAAAAATATATCTCTATTTAATTTGTTTTTCTATACCAGCAAAATCTTACACCCCTCATTATGAAATAAGTAAAAAAATAGATGAGGAATTTAGAAATATAAATTTTGAAGATAAATTTAACAAAAATTTTTTCAACTTTTTTAAAAAAATGTTTTATAAAAATGTACCAAAATCATTTTTGGAAGATTATAAAAAAATTAAACACACTCATCAATCTTCGTTTTGGCCAAAGAAACCAAAAATAATTCTCACCTCATTTGCTAATCTTAATAATGATATATTTAATAATTATTGTTCAGAAAAAAGGTTAAATAATTCAAAATTGATTATTTATCAGCATGGCGGAACCTATAAAATAAATAAATATCAATTTAGTGAGTTTATGGAAAAAAAATTGGCTGATATTTATTTAACTTATGGTTGGAAAGGAGGCAAAAAAATTCACCCATTTTTCTATTCAACAAATAAAAGTGAAAAAAATTTTAAAAAAGATAAAAAAACTGAAGGTATAATAATTTCAGCAACAAATTTTTATAACATTCCAAATCTTCTTAGACCAATTCCTAATAATACTACTGAAACAAAAAAATATATAAAAAATATTAATAACTTTTTAAATTCTCTTAATACAAAAATAATTACATCTAAACTGCACATCAATTATGCAAATTTTGATAGAAATCCAAATCTAAAAAATTATGTAAATAATGATAATATAAAATTTAGCAACATTGATATATCAACAATTAATAAATCAAAAAAATTTCGGTTGATAGTTGAAACTGTAAATAGCACAGGCTTTCTTGAAAATTTATATTTTAATGTCCCTTTCATTGCGCTTTTTGATAAAGATTATTGTCCATTAAACGCTGAAGCTGAAAAAGATTATCAACATCTTATAAAAAATAATATTATTTTTTATGACTCAAAAAAAGCTGCAGAACATATTAATAAAGTCTACGAGGATATTGATAGTTGGTGGAAATCTGACAATTTACAAGAATGCAGAAAAGTTTTTTGTAAAAAATATGTCAAAAAATCAAAAAATAAATATAAAGAATGGAAAAATATAATAAAAAATATTGAGAAAGTACCGTTAGCTCAAAAGTAGAGTGTTCGCTTGACATGCGAGAGGTAGTTATAGCATTACCTACACGGTCCACCAAAGTTTCTAGTCAAGTTCGAATTTGGATTTGTATTCTTTTAAAAGATTTTTATCTTGATCATCTTTAAATAATACAAAGTCTTCACAAACTAATATATCCAAGTTTGTTCCCATAAAACACCTAAATGCATCTTCGATTGTACAAACAATTGGTTCGCCTCTAATATTAAAAGATGTATTAACTAAAATTGGACATTTTGTGAGATCATAAAAGCTTTTAATAAGTTTATAGTATCTTGGATTATATTTTTTACTCACAGTTTGAATACGTGCTGAATAATCAACGTGAGTAATAGCAGGAACTGAAGATCTTTTGATATTTAATTTTTCAATACCAAACAACTTTTTCTGTTCGGTTGTCATTTGAACAGTATGTTCACTCTTTACTTGAGCAACCAATAGCATGTATGGACTATCTTGACTAATATCGAACCAGTCATTAGCTCTTTCCTTCATTATTGAAGGAGCAAATGGTCTAAAACTTTCTCTAAATTTTATCTTAAGATTAAGTTCTTTTTGCATTTCCGAGTTTCTTGGGTCAGCTAAGATTGATCTCGCGCCTAAAGCTCTTGGACCAAATTCCATTCTTCCTTGAAACCATCCAACTGTTTTTTGTTCATTTAATTTTGTTGAAATTGTAGATACTAATTCATCTTCATTATTTATTTTCTTATAAACAGCATTAACACTCTTAAGTTTATCTTCAATTAAATCATTTGAAAATTTCGGACCTAAATAAGAGCCCTGCATGCTGTCGTCATCATTTATTACTCTGTTTTTTCCTAGTTCTTGATACCAATAACCTAAAGCTGCTCCTAAAGCACCACCTGCATCTCCGGAAGCTGGCTGAATCCAGATATTTTTAAAATTTTTTTGTTCAAGTATTTTTCCATTAGCAACACAATTTAGAGCCACACCCCCTGCTAAACATAAATTCTTTATCTTATATTCCTCACTGATATTTTTAGAAATTTTTATAACAATCTCTTCAGTAACTTTTTGAATTGAAGCAGCAATATCCATATGAAACTGTGTTAAAAGTTCCGTTTCCGGTTTTCTAGGTGGTTTCTTAAATAAATTTGCAAACTTACTGTTAGTCATTGTTAGGGAGGTTGCGTAGTCAAAATATTTCATATTAATTTTAAATGAACCATCACTTTTAATATCAATTAGATTTTCTTTAATAACATCTAAATATTTTGGTTCACCGTAAGGAGCAAGTCCCATTATTTTATATTCACCACTGTTTACCTTAAAGCCTAGATAATAAGTAAATGCAGAATAAAGAAGTCCAAGAGAATGAGGAAAGTGAATTTCTTTTAAAATTTCTACTTTATTTTCTTTTCCTAGTGACAGTGTGGAAGTCGCCCATTCACCCACACCATCAAGAGTTAAAATTAGCGCTTCTTTAAAAGGTGAAGGAAAAAATGCTGAAGCTGCATGACTAAAATGATGTTCTGAAAATTTTATTTTTTCAATATTTTTAAAATTCTGATCATGTTGCTTTAAAAAATTAAATAAATTCCTCTTTTGAAAAAGTTTCTCTCTTAGCCAAATTGGCATTGCCATTAAAAAAGATTTAAATCCTCTTGGTGCAAAAGCCATATAAGTTTCAAGTAATCTTTCAAATTTGAGAAATGGTTTTTCAAAAAAAACGATATAATCAATATCATTTAATTTATAATTTGATTCTTTTAAAACAAACTCAATGGCATTAAATGGATAATTTGAGTCATGTTTTTTTCTTGTAAATCGCTCTTCTTGTGCTGCAGCAACTATTTTACCTTCATCAATTAAAGCAGCTGCACTATCATGAAAAAAAGCAGAGACTCCTAAAATTCTCACCATTAAAATATTGTATATATAAAAGGCGCTACCACAGAACCTTGAGTCAAAACGATAAGCCCGCCAAATAAAGCTAAAACTATTAAAATTGGAAATAGCCAATATTTTTTTCTAACCCTTAAAAATTCCCAAAATTCTTTTAAAAAACTAATCATTAGTATTGTTTGTCCATTGAATTGAGTTTTGTTTCTCTTTTAATCCAGTATGAATTTTTTTTTGAAAATTTCAAATTTAAAAGATCTTTATTAAATATTCTCATTAAAAGACCAATAGGCGTTAAGATCACGAAGTATATGAGTCCAATAACTATTGGGCTAATAAATTTACCAATTAATTCACCAAAATTAATCCATAATTTTGTTAATGGATTTAAAATATGTGGTTTGATCAAAGCTAAAGTCAAAAAAATTATAGCTATAACGACTGACCATATTCTAACATTTTCTTCATTAAATAATGGCCAAAGAGATATGATGATAAAAACAAAAAAAAATAGTATGCCAAGCGATTTATTATTATTTGATTTCATTTAGACTCTTATATATTAAAATTTATCTATAGCAACGCACAAAGCTTTTAAAAAAAACTTTCTATACGAAATTAAGAAGATTTTGGTTAATTTATTTAATAATTTTATTATCAGATTGTCAGTTGTTTTTGCTAACATTTCTTCATAAGATATTATCATATCTTTATTTTTTTTGATAAATTATTCAAATTTGTCAAAATCGTTAAATGACCATTCGTTAATATGAAGTTGAGTAGTTTGATGAAAAAAAGGAGAACCGCTAATTGGCAAAATTCTTATGAGGAAAGAAGAAAAAAAAATTTATTATCCAAATTTTAACAAGGATAGCAAAGCTTTTAATTGGAAGTCAAAAGTACAAATATTTTAAGGAATTAAGAAAACTATTCGTTTTTATGAACAAAAATAATCCTCTAGTCAGTATAATTATGAATTGTTTTAACGGTGAAAAATACCTTAAAGAGAGTTTGACCAGTATAATTAACCAGTCTTACACAAATTGGGAGCTGATATTTTGGGATAATAAGTCAACAGATCAATCATCTCAAATAATAAAAAAAACAATTGATAATAGGATTAATTATTATTATTCAGATAATTTTGAAAAATTATACAAAGCAAGAAATCTAGCTCTGGAAAAAGCATCGGGTGATTTTATATGCTTTTTAGATACAGACGATTTTTACGATAAAGATTTTATTAAAAAACATCTAGATAAAATTTTGAAGTCAGATTGTGATATTGTTTACTCAAAATATTTCATAAAAAATGAAATAAATCACACAATTTACACAAATAATAAAAAAAATTTACCCTCAGGATTAATTACACAAAATCTTTTAAGAGATAACCTAGTTGGTATATCTGCGGTTTTTTTAAAAAGAAAAGTTTTTGATGTCTTAAAATTCAACCAGAATTACGAAGTAATTGGAGATTTTGATTTTTTTTTTAGGCTTAGTTTAATTACTAAATTTTCCACACTCCAAGAACCTTTGTTGACATACCGACATCACAAAAATAATTTTACAAATAAATTCAATAACATTTTTATCAACGAGCTAAAATTTTGGATCAAGGATAATGAGAAATTATTGAAGAATAAATATAGTACAAAATTTTTGAGATTAAAAATTCTTAAACTTCAAATAAAAAATATATTTAAAATTTTTTAGTCAATATTATTAAAAAGAAGAAAAAAATATTAATTATGGTTTTGCCAGGCGCAAAAAATATTTCTTGCAAAAAATTATATACAGAACTAAATGCTATATGGATCAACGCTGATCAGGTTAGAAAAGATTTTAACGATTGGGATTTAAGCCAAGAGGAAAAGTAAGGCAGTCAAAAGAATAAAAGATTTAGCAGATAAAACTCTACTTGAAAATCAATATTTCGTTGATGATTTTATATGTCTTATATTAAAAAACAGAGAGTATTATGGTACAGATTTGATGATATAAATAAAATGTTTGTTAAATCTTTAAAATTTGATTATCGAGTAACCAAAAAAAATGTAAAATATTTTACAAAAATCAAATTAAAAAAATTAAGGGCGTGTAGTTCAGTGGTAGAACGCTTCGTTGACATCGAAGAGGTCATAAGTTCAATTCTTATCACGCCCACCAAAAACCCTTTAAATAAAGAAGTTTTAGGTGTTTACTAAAATAAATTTTAATATTATAAGACGTTGCCTGGTAATTATTGCGAGGGGGCCACACCCGATCCCATTCCGAACTCGGAAGTTAAGTCCTTCAGCGCCGATGGTACTTTATCTTAAGATATGGAAGAGTAGGACGTTGCCAGGCTTAAAAAATTATGAAAATAGCTAGTTCGTTAAAATCATTAA
>MDTB01112614.1_pt1 | contig 19067 bp, 19 predicted proteins | sample 811161 | NCBI WGS metagenome assembly MDTB01 (sample SAMN05326650, study PRJNA326480) | marine metagenome | isolation source: seawater | place: Mediterranean Sea | collected 2009
CTATCTTATTGTTGTGAGAACTTCGGAAACCCCTGCTCTCTCTCTAGGTTTTATGGTAGCGGAGGAGGGACTTGAACCCCCGACACGCGGATTATGATTCCGCTGCTCTAACCACCTGAGCTACTCCGCCATATTATTTAAGAAATCTTTGAAGTTCCTTATTAAATGCCTGAATGTTACTGAAATTAATATCATATTCAAGTCCATGCTGTAATTTCTTATTATAAAATTAATTAATAAAATTAAATTATCTAATAAAATTAAATTTTATAAGTATTAATGTTTAATTTTACATTAATAACTTTAATGCATAAAACTGTAAGTATGGTTTGCATTTCTCTAAATTATTATTAATTTAAATATTTAATAATTTTTTTGGCTTATAACTTGATTGCAAATTTTAAAAAAGTAAGAAATAACACACTTAGACTAATCTCAAGCTTAAATCCTGAAGATATGGTTGTTCAGGCTTCAGATTTTGTAAGTCCTGTAAAATGGCACCTAGCCCATACTTCTTGGTTTTTTGAAAAATTTATTCTCTCTAAATTAAAGAAATACAAACCTTTTAATAAATCTTTTGATTATATTTTTAACTCTTACTATAATTCAATTGGAAACTTCAATCAAAAAAAAGATAGGGGTATAGTCAGTAGACCTTCAGTAACCGAGGTAATTGAATATAGAGAATATGTAAATACACATATCTATGAAATTTTAGAAAAAAAACTTGATCCTGAAATATCTAATCTTTTAAATCTAGGAATTAATCACGAACAACAACACCAAGAGCTTATAATTATGGATATTAAGTATAATTTTTTTAAAAATCCTCTTAAACCAGAATTTTTAAAAAAGAAAAAAAAGAAAAATATAAAATATGAAAAGATTGACTGGAATGTTGAAAAGAAAACAACTTTCGAATATGGGAATAAAGATAATCGATTTCACTATGACAATGAGTCACCAGCAAATACTCATGAAATTTTTCCATTTAAACTAAGTGTTGACTTTATATCAAATGGGCAGTGGAAAGAGTTTATTGAAAGTGATGGTTATAAGAGACCTGAATTTTGGTTATCTGATGGTTGGCAATATATTAAAAAAAAAATATTACTAAACCTCTCTATTGGCTAGAAGATAATTTTAAATTTTCACTTTTTGGAATTGAAAAAATTAATGATAATCAACCCGTTTCACATATAAGTTTTTATGAGGCAAATGCATATTGTCGTTTTAAAAAAAAAAGACTTCCAACAGAATTTGAATATGAATATTTTTTAAAAAACAATCCATTAAAAGGAAATTTTCTTGAAAATAAAAATTTCGAAGAGATAACAATTAATAAAAAAAATCAAAAGGAGAATGCGTACGGTAATTTATGGTCTTGGACTAGTAGTTATTATTTGCCATACCAAGGATTTAAATCATTTGAAGGTGAATTATCTGAGTACAACCAAAAGTTTATGTGCAATCAATTTGTATTAAAGGGTGGTTCATTTGCAACTCCAAAAGACCATGTAAGATCATCCTACAGAAATTTTTATTATCCATCTGATAGGTGGCTTTTTTCTGGTTTAAGGACAGTATCCAATATTTCATAATGGTTGATAATTTTGATATCTATAATCTTAAGGAAAATATTATTGAGGATAATACTGAGATAATTTCAGGATTGGAAAATACTGAACAAAAAAAAATTAATTCAAAACATTTTTATGATGAAGAAGGTTCAAAACTATTTGATAAAATTACAGAACTTCCTGAATATTATCCAACTCGAACAGAAATTGAAATTTTAGAAAAAAAAACCAGATCTTTTCAAGAAAATTTGCCATCAGATGCTGTGATTATAGAATTTGGTAGTGGTTCAAATAAAAAGATAAAAAAATTACTTAAAGCACTTAAAAATCCAAAAGAGTATATTTCAATTGATATAAGTTATGACTTCCTGATATTAAATGCTAAAGAAATAGCAAAAAATTTTCCTCAGATCGATGTTAAAGCTGTTTGTGCTGATCTTTATCAAATAAATGAATTAAGTAAATTATTTAAATATAAAAAACAACAAAAGATTGGCTTCTTTCCTGGTTCAACAATTGGTAATTTTACACGAGGAGATGCAAAAAAACTTCTAAAAAATTTTGCATCAATTTTAGGAAAAAATAATTATCTAATTATTGGTATTGATTTAAGAAAAAATATCAATGTTATGGAAAAAGCCTATAATGATTCAAAAGGTGTTACTGCAAAATTCAACAAAAATATTTTACATGGTATAAACAAAAAAATTGGAACTAATTTTAAAGTAGAAAATTTTGATCATAAAGCCTATTTTAATGAAGAAAAAAAAAGAATTGAAATGCACTTAATTAGTAAGATTAATCAAAACTTTTCAATAAAAGATAAACAAATAATTTTACAAAAGGGAGAATCAATTCATACAGAGAATTCTCATAAATATTCTATTGATGAGTTCAAGAATCTTACATATTCATGTGGGTTTGAAACTATTGATTTTTTAAGTGATGAAAAAAAATATTTTGGTGTATTTTTTCTGAAGGTATTTTAAAAATTGAAATATATCAATTTCAACAATGCTGGTTCAAGTTTTTTGCAATCAAACACAATCAATGCAATTAATAATTATATAAAAAATGAAAATAAGTATGGTGGCTATTATACGCAAGATATTTTTGAGAATAAAATTAGTAAATTCTATAAAAATGCTGCATACCTAATTAACTGTAAACCAAATAATATATCATTTATTCAAAACACAACGTTAGGTTGGAATTTTTTATTAGAATCAATAAATTTTAAGAAAAACTCAAATATTGTAATTTTTGATAATGAATATGGAAGCAATCTTATAAGCTTAATAAAGAAAAAAATAGAAATAAGGATTTCAAAGTTGAAATCTAATGGACAATTTTGTTTACATGATTTAAAAAAAAAAATAAATAAGAATACGATTCTAATTAATGCTTGTCACATTGCATCTCAATGTGGAAATGTTTTAGATATAAATTCATTAGGAATATTTATAAAAAAAAATTACCCTAAGACCTTTTTCGTTATTGATGCTTGTCAATCAGCTGGACATATAAATTTAGATGTTAAAAAAAATCATTGTGATGCCTTAATTACGTCTGGAAGAAAATACCTTAGAGGCCCAAGAGGCACTGGTTTTATATATTTAAACCAATATTTTCGTAAAAAAATATCACCAAAATTTCTTGACTTAAGTAGTGCAAGAATCAAAAATAAAAAAATTGAGATTAATAAAAATCATAAGATATTTGAAGTTTTTGAATTTTCACCTGCATTAAAAATTGGTTTATCGAAATCTATAAATAATATTACTAAATTTGGGTTAAGAAGAATTGAAAAAAAAAATATTGGTTTGAGCAAGAGATTAAGAAAAAGACTTGAAAATCATGATGTGTGTTTTCTGGAAGATTCTGAGTATTTATCTGGAATTAATACTATGGTATTAAAAAAAATTGATATTGAAAATTTACATACCTACCTACTAAAAAAAGGAATATTAACGTCTATATCCTCAACACAAACTTCAACACTTTACTTCAATAGAATCAAGAAAAAAAAGGTTTTAAGAATATCTTTTCACTATTACAACACATTAACACAAGTCAATTATCTAGCTGATTGTATAATTAGTTTTTTAAAAAAAAAAATTTAACAGATTATTTTTTCTCTCCAGAGGTTATCCAACCACCACCTATAACTTTATCATTTGAATTATAAAATACACAAGCCTGACCAGGAGCTATACCAAACTCTGGTTTCGAAAGTTCAACTGTTGCAATTTTATTTTTATTGGAAAGTATTTTAACTTTAGCAGATATTAGATTCCTTCTTGACCTAACCTTAATATATGCATCAAAAATTTTTTTTGGATTTTTTTTAGAGACAAAATTAATTTCTTTTAAATATATTAAATATTTTGCTAACTTTTCTTTGGGACCAACAATTATTTTATTTTCTTTTTTATTAATTTTTAAAACATAATAAGGCTGATTCTGATTTATTCCATTTATACCACCAATACCTATCCCTTTCCTTTGACCAATAGTATAATTAGTGATTCCATTATGAGTTCCCAAAATTTTGCCATCAACATTTTCAATAGCCCCTTCATTTGGCTCAATAAATTTATTCTTTTTTAGAAATTCTCTATAATTTCCGTCTGGTATAAAACAAATATCTTGGCTATCACTTTTATTAGCTACAGATAAACCAAAATTACTAGCTAATTCTCTAATTTCATTTTTAGTAAAATAACCTAGAGGAAACCTAAGAACTTTTAATTGCTCTTGAGTAGTAGCAAATAAAAAATAACTTTGATCTTTTTGATTATCATTAGCACAAAATAGATTTATACCATCAGAAGTTTCAATTCTTTTAATGTAATGTCCAGTTGCTAAAACAGAATAATTAATCGATTTTGTAAAACTAATTAAATCTGTAAATTTTACAGTTTGATTACACCTTATACAAGGTATGGGTGTTTCACCATTAATATAACTTGTAGCAAATTCATTAATAACTGAATCCTTAAATTTCTTTTCAAAATTTAAAATATAATGTTTAATTCCAATCTTTTTACAAACATTTCTGGCATCTGCAATATCAACACCTGAACAGCAAGTTTTTGGTTTTTTTTTACTTTTAGATTCGTAAAGTTTCATAGTAACTCCCACAACTTCGTACCCTGCTTGATTTAAAAGAGCAGCGGTTACAGATGAGTCAACACCACCTGACATAGCAACAACAATTTTTGATCCTTCAGGAGGTAAATTATTAACTTTTACAAAATTCTTATAATCAACTTTCACTAATCTCTCTCTTCAATCCATGCCATTTGTATAGCTTCTAAAATTTTTTCATTAGATAGATTTGGATCATCATTAAAATCATCCAAATCAATTATCCATTTATGAAGGTCAGTATATCTAAGGTTAATGTTATCCTTATCTGGATATAAATCCTCAAGGTAAATAGCAATCTCTCTATAATCTGACCATTTTAAACTCATTTTAGTCTACACTTATATTTCTTGTACCACTAGGCACTTTGACTTTCATACCGTTTAAAGTATCATTTATTATAATCTGACAGCCTAAGCGAGATGTATGTGTTAAACCAAATGCAAGGTCCAACATATCTTCTTCCTCTTCGGACGGTTCAGGTAAGCTTTCAAAATATTCTTTATCAACTATTACATGACAAGTTGAACAAGCAAGTGATCCTTCACATGCACCTTCAAGTGAAATACCATTATTGTGTGCAACCTCTAGAAGAGATAATCCATTTTGGGCCTCAACTTCTTTCTCTTTACCATCTGGTTCAATAAAGATAATTTTAGTCAATTTTACTCCAATTCATCAACTTTTTTTCCAACAAAACTAGAAAAATTTCTATCAATCATTAGCTGTGCAAAATTTTTTGTACACTCGTTTAAATCTTCAATTAGGATATCAATTTTTTTTTTATTATCACTCTTTAATGTAGTTTTCATCATTTTTATAATTTTGTTAATATTTTGAACTTCATTTTTTGAACACAACTCTTTAATTTCATTTTGAACGCTATTAACCTCATTCATAAATTTAGTAGCTTTAACTTTAGATTCAATTAATAATCTTAAATCAATATCTTTTTGAGCATTTGAAATACTAGATTCAACAATTTCTTTCATTTCATTTATCGATAAATCATTAGAGGTTTTGACTACCAAGCTATTTTCTTGACTGGATGATTCATCAAAAGCTGAAACAAACAAAATTCCATCAACATCCAATGAAAACCTAACATTAATTCTAGGTATTCCGGCAGACTTTGGCTCAAGTCCTGATAAAATGAATTCTCCAAGAATGGTATTGTCAGAAATAGTTTCTCTTTCACCTTGAATAATTTTTATTTTAATGGATGTTTGGCCATTTTCATTAGTGGTAAAGCTTTGCTCTTTAATACATGGAATTGCAGTATTTCTGGGGATTATTTTTTCCATAAGACCACCCATTGTTTCAATACCCAATGATAAAGGAGTTACATCTAACAATAGGTTTTGAGAACCATTTAATAATTCATAACCATGTAACGCTGCTCCATGAGACACAACTAAATCTGGGTCGAGTTCATCAAATATTTTTTTCTTAAAATTATCTTTTATTTTTTCCTTGATTAATTTGAGTCTTGTTGAGCCTCCAACTAATATAAAACCATCAATTGAATCAAGTTCCACTTCACACTCAGAAATTAAATTTCTTGTAATAGTAATAGTTTTTTCAACTAGTTCTTTTACCGAATCATTCAAGTTTATTTCATTAAGAGTAACAGTTTTTATTTTTTTGTTTATGGAAATTTCTTCGGTAATTTTCTCCTCTTTTAGTAACTTTTCTTTAAAATATTTACACTCTTTTAAAAAACGGACCTTTTCATCTTTATTTAGATTTTGAAAATTAGTTTCAAAAAAATCTTTTAGGATTTTTTCAGCAAATAATAAATCAAAATCATCGCCTCCAAGATTAGGATCGCCACTAGTTCCTAAAACTTTAAAAATTTTGTCTCTTAATTTTAATAAGGAGATATCAAATGTACCTCCTCCAAGATCAAAAACTAAAAAAGTTCCTCTCTTCTTTTTCTCAAGACCATAAGCAAATGCTGCTGCAGTAGGTTCATTTATAAGTCTCCTAACATTCAAACCAGCCAAAAATGCAGCTCTCATTATTCCTGATCGCGCTCTTTCATCAAAATATGCAGGAACAGTTAAAACACAATCACTTATATCTTCATTAAAAAACTGGGAAGATTTATCTTTAATGTGAGAAAAAATTTCCTTGGATATTTCTATAGGACTTTTTTGTTCACTTAGATGATTAACATCTAATTTTTTATCTGGATTGTCAGTAAAAAGTCTTTTAATTGAAAAAATTATTTTGGAAAAATCAACTTCTTTTTTTATATCATTTCCAACTAAAATATTACCTTTGTTATAATAAACAATAGATGGAATAATTTTTTGTTTTGTACTATCTTTTACAAAAACTATTTTATTTTCTTTCTTAATTGAACAAACTGAATTTGTTGTACCAAAGTCAATTCCAAGGCAATTAATTGTTTCTTTTTTATCATTATCAGTAATATTTATTAAATTCATAATCTTACTTTAAATTACTATTAATTTTTTCAAGGTACGAGAGTTTTACAGATGATTTATAAACATTTTTCAATTCTTTAGATTTAAAAAATTTAGAAACCTTGTCTTTTTCTTTATTAATTTGAATTTTAAGTTCATCCTTTATTTTTTTTTTCTCTTTTTCATTCTCAACTGACATACATTTATTTTGGATTGTCATAATTTCTTCAAGCATTGTAACGTCATTAAATGATTTTTCATTTGGAATAACAAATCCATTTAGGTCTAATAAAATTTTTATTCTACTCGTAGTATCTTTAATTAAATTATAAGAATCATTCACAAAAGATGAGTGGATTCCTGCTAATTTTTTTTGTTCATTGGGAGATTGAACAAATTTATCTGGATGTAAAGTGCTTTGCAAATCAATATATTTATCTTCTAATTTTTCTAAGTTAACTTCAAATTTTCTTTCTAATTTAAATAAATCGAATGGGTTGATCTCAAAAGGATCCTGAATTTTTAAACAGTATGTACAATTGAAGCTTGAGATATCTATTTTCTTTTTACAAAACTTACAGTCTTTTGTTTGGCTCATTGATGTTTTTTTTAAACATGAAAAGATTCACCACACCCACATCTGCCTTTTTCATTGGGGTTTGAGAATTTAAAACCAGATTCTAGTTCTCCCTTAATGTAATCAACTTCAGTACCGATTATAAACAGAGAGGCTTTAGGATCGACAAATATATTTAAATCATCAAATTTGATTACTTCATCGCTTTCATCTATCTTTTCTACGTACTCAAGGGTATACGATAACCCGGAGCAACCTTTTGTATTTATACCAACCCTAATACCATGAAGTTGACCCTCTCTTTGAGAGAGTAATATTTTCATTTGATCTAATGCACTTGGCGTCAGTTTTATCATTTTTTATTTTTATCTTTAAAATCAGATATAGCTGCCTTTATCGCATCCTCCGCTAATACGGAACAGTGAATTTTAACTGGTGGCAAGGCAAGGTGATTAGCTATTTCGGTATTTTTTATTTTAAAAGCATCATCAACAGATTTACCTTTTACCCATTCAGTAATTAATGAACTTGAAGCAATGGCGGATCCACAGCCAAAAGTTTTAAATTTTGCGTCTTCAATAACACCTGAAGTATTTACTTTAATTTGTAGTTTCATTACATCACCACAAGCAGGTGCACCAACGAGACCAGTTCCAACTTCTTTGGACTCCTTATTTAATGACCCAACGTTTCTTGGGTTTTCGTAGTGATCTAGTAATTTTTTACTATAAGCCATATTACTCTCCTTTTTTTAATGTGAGTCAATGAGCTGCCCACTCAATTTTACTTAAATCAACACCCTCTTGAGCCATTTCCCATAAAGGGCTAAGTGATCTAAGTCTTTTTACTTCGTCAACTATCATTTTGACAGCTACTTTTATTTCCTCTTCTGAAGTAAATCTTCCAATACCAATCCTTAAGCTTGTATGAGCTAATTCTTCTTGAACACCCAAAGCTTTTAACACATAAGAAGGTTCTAGTGATGCTGATGTGCAAGCAGAACCTGACGAAACAGCCAAATTTTTAATACCCATCATTAAAGACTCACCTTCAATGTAAGCAAAACTTAAATTCAGGTTTCCAGGAACTCTTTTGTCTTCTGATCCATTTAAATAAATGTCTGAACAAGTTTCCCTGATGCCATTAAGCATCATATCTTTTAATTTAATTATTTTTTTATTTTCTGATTCCATTTCTTTAGAGTAAATTCTACAAGCTTCACCTAACCCAACACAAAGTGCTGGAGACAATGTCCCAGACCGCATTCCTCTTTCTTGACCACCACCACTCATTGTAGCTAAGATTCTCACTCTAGGTTTTCTTCTTATGTATAAAGCACCTACTCCTTTTGGGGCATATATTTTATGTCCAGATATACTCATCAGATCAATATTCATTTCATTAACGTCAAGTGGGATCTTTCCAATAGCTTGTGCACAGTCAGTATGGAAGAAAACACCATTGTCTCTACAAATTTTTCCAATGTCTTTAAGAGGTTGTATTACTCCTATCTCATTGTGGACTCCCATTATTGAAACCATGAGAGTGTTAGTCTTAATTGAACTTTTTAGTTTTTCTAAATCGATCAGACCATCTGGGTTGACTGGGAGATACGTAACTTCAAACCCTTTTTTTTCTGATAGGTACCTGCACGATTCAAGGACACATTTATGCTCAGTTACACATGAAATTATATGATTTTTTTTGTCACCATAAAATTCGGCTAGACCTTTTATTGCAAGATTATTTGACTCTGTAGCTCCAGATGTAAAAATAATTTCTTTTGCATTTGCACCTATAATGGAAGCTATATTTTCTCTAGCAACTTCAACAGCTTCTTCAGCTTGCCATCCAAAAGAATGATTTCTTGAATGAGGGTTCCCATAAAATTCGTTAAAGTATGGAATCATTTTTTCTAGCACACGAGGGTCAACAGGAGTTGTAGCTTGATAATCAAAGTATATATTTTTAATTTTTTTGTCCATATTCTCAATATTTAAATTCTTTTTGTAATTTCAATGTTTTCTTCAACTTGAAATTTACCGTTTAATGATAATATAGACTCATACGAGTTCTCAGAAACATCTTTAATAGATATAGAGTTTAAAAAAAAGGAAATGTGATTAGTCAAATTATTCCATAGATTATGGGTAAGACATTTTGATTTTTTTTTCGAAAGACAACCAAAATCAACACCATTACACTTAGTAATTTTCAATTGTTCATCTATAGCTTGGATAACATCATAAACTTTTACATATTGAGGATTTTTTGCAAAAAGATAACCACCAGTTGGACCTCTTACACTTTTGACAATTCCATTTTTTTTTAATGATAAGAAAATTTGTTCTAGAAAAGATAAAGAAATATTTTGTCTCAATGAAATTTCAGATAAACTAACAGGTTTTCCACCTTGTGAATTAATATCTATATCAACCAATGATGTTACAGCAATTCTTCCTTTTGATGTTAATTTCATTTATCAACTTTCTGTTTTATTTTTTTTTGATTTTTAATGTTTTCTGTTATTTTGTTTTTAGAAACGTTAGAACTATCATACTGGTTTTCAAGATTAGATATTTTTATGTTTAAATCGTGAATTTCTTTAAATAATGCTAATATACTTTTTTTGTTAGGATCATCAATTTTGCCGTCACACATACCATAAGGATTGAAAAAGTCCTTAGTAGTATCCGATTCAATCTTCCTTGCCGGTATTCCAACAAAAGTAAGGTTGTTAGGAACGTTTTTCAATACTACTGCATTTGTTCCAATTCTTGAATTGTTTCCAACAAATATTGGGCCAAGTATCTGGGCACCTGAACCTATTATTACATTGTCTCCAATTGTTGGGTGTCTTTTTACGTCTCTTTGTAATTCAGAATTAATTGATGGGGAAATTCCACCCAGAGTCGCTTGCTGATAAATTGTGACATTTTTTCCTATTTCAGAAGTCTCTCCTATTACTAACCCTGCTCCATGATCAATAAAAAATCCTTCTCCAATTTTAACTGCAGGATGAATTTCTATAGAAGTTAAAATTCTAGAAATATTTGCTACGAATCTAGAAAAAGTTTTTAAACCTAAGTTCCAAATTAAGTGACACAACCTGTGAAAGAACAGAGCATGGAACCCTGAATAAGTCAGACACACCTCAAGGTACGATCTTGCAGCAGGGTCTCTCTTTTTAGCAGCCTTAACATCCGATACAACTAAATCAAAGAAGTTTTTTTTTGACATTTCTCTCTAAATATAATATATATTTAAATTAATAGTATATCCTACAAATTTAGTCAAGTATAAATGCCAGAAATTCTTTTAAACGGTCCGATGGGTAGACTTCAAGCCCAATACACCCATAATAACAAACCAAGCGCTCCAACAGCACTCATATTACATGCTCATCCCGGTCATGGTGGAAATATGAACAACCCACTTTCTTTAAAACTCCATAAACTATTTTCGGATCTTGGGTTCTCTAGTCTTAGGTTTAATTTCAGAGGAGTAGGAAAATCTGATGGCGAACATGATGGAAGTGAAGGAGAGTTGGCAGACTCTGCAATAGCTTTAGATTGGTTGCAAAATCAAAATCAAGACTCTAAAGAATATTGGATTTGCGGAATTTCCTTTGGAGCATGGGTTGGTATGCAATTATTAATGAGAAGACCAGAAATATTAAAATTTGTATTAATAAGCCCACCCGTTGGTAAATATGATTTTAACTTTCTAGCTCCATGCCCTGCTTCTGGAATGATTATAAACGCTGATAAAGATGCGTTAATAGATGTTGGTTCAGTCAAAGATGTTGTTAAAAGACTTAATCAACAAAAATCTATTGACGTAAAACAGGAAGTGATAAAATCTGGCGATCATTTTTTTAGTAACAATGAAGAAAAAGTTATAGATAAAGTTAAAAAATATTACAAAAGTTAATAAGTTTAAGGCATTATTATATCACCACACACGTTTTTTTTTTTACAACCTGTTGTTTCAGGAAAAGCAGAAGGAAGATTAAAAAAGGTTCGCGCAGAGATATATGCAAAAGCTGCAGATTCAATAAATAATGAATTAAAACCAAGTTCATCTGACAAAAAGAAATCTTTTTGTTTCAACATTTTCCGAAGGTCTGATATCAAAGTTTTATTGTAAACCCCTCCCCCAGAAAAAATCCATTGATCAATTTTGTTATTAAAATTATGTTCTAAATTAGAAATAAGTTTTGCAGATAAATAGGTTATAGACCTTAAATTATCAAAGTCACTTGTCTTATCACTGATTATGTAATCATCAATATTAAATTCCATTATATCAAATGATTTTGGAAATCTTCTTTTGAAACTACTACTTTTAATCCACTTATTAACAATTTTATTTCTTATTTCTCCTTTGGCGGCTAAAAAGCCATGATTATCATAATTTTTATTAAATTTTTTTTTACAAAACTTGTCTATTAAAGAATTACCGGGGCCAATATCAGATGCAACCATTTTTTTTTTTCCAATCAGAAAAGTAAAATTAGAAATACCTCCAATATTAACAATCATTATATTCTTTTTTTTTTTTGAAAAAATAGCTTTATGAAAAATTGGTACCAATGGAGCACCTTGACCACCCATAGAAATATCTTTATTTCTAAAATTAACAACCACTGGTTTACCAATTTTTTTTGATAAAAATTTTGCATCACCAAGTTGCAAAGATATACCTTTTTTCGGGTTGTGAATTAGAGTATTACCATGTAAACCAAGAATATTAAGATTACTTTTTTTAAAAGAAAATAAGTCCAAAAAAAAATTTATTTTTTTTAATAAATGTTCACTAAATTTTAAATTAAAACTTTGATACAAATTACTTTTACATGCAATATTAAAATTATTGTTTTGAAAAAAAGAAATTGTTTGTTTTATTTCTTTTCTTAATTTAGGATCAAATTTAAAATATTTCTCATGAACAAAGGCAATATTTTGCTTGGCATCTGTTTTAATTAAAGAAAAATCTAGCCCATCTAATGATGTACCACTCATTATTCCTAATACATAAATATCTTTTCTTTTCATTTTTTAATATTATAACCACAGTATATAAACTATGAAGGATGATTTTTTAAATTTTATTGAAAAAAGAGGACTTTTGAGTCAATGCACAGATAAAGAAGGCTTAAAAAGAACTTTAGAAAAACTAACATCGGGATACATTGGATTTGATTGCACATCAGACAGTCTTCATGTTGGGTCTCTTTTACCATTGATGATATTAAGACATTTTCAAAATTTTGGAAACAAACCAATCATACTTTTAGGTGGTGGAACAACATTAGTAGGAGACCCATCAGGAAAAGATGAAACAAGAAAAATTCTTGATGAAAAAGATATAAATTTAAATAAAAAAAGTTTAAAGAAAATTTTTGAAAAATTTATTTCATTTGATTCTTCAAAAAAAAATTGTGCACTTTTAGTTGATAACTACGAATGGTTAGCTAACTTAAACTATATAAATTTTTTGAGAGACTATGGTAGCAAATTTTCAGTGAATAAAATGTTATCACTCGAGTCAACTAAACAGCGACTAAGTCGCGAACAAAATTTAAGTTTTTTAGAATTTAATTATTCAATACTTCAGGCTTATGATTTTCTTGAGCTTAACAAAGAGTATAATTGTGAAGTTCAATTTGGTGGTTCAGATCAGTGGGGAAATATTATTTCAGGAATTGATTTGATAAAAAAAATTAATAAAAAAGAAACATATGGACTCACCTCACCTCTTGTAACAACTACAGATGGAAAAAAAATGGGGAAGACTGTTGATGGTGCAATATGGTTATCAGAAAAAAAATTAAACGTAGGTACTTTTTGGCAATACTGGAGAAATACTGCAGATGAAGACACATTTAAATTTCTAAACTTTTTCACTGAACTAAATTTTGATGAAATTAAAAACCTCAGAGAAAAATCAATAGATATAAACAAAATTAAAATAACTTTAGCTAACGAGGTTACTAAACTTTGTCATGGAGAAGAAAAATCCAAAAAAGCAGAATACGAAGCAAAAAAAATATTTATAAATAAAAATCTTGATGAAAAGTCATTTGAAAACTGTGAAAATAAAATTTCAATTACCAATTCTAATACTTTAAAAGTTGGTTTAAAGGAAATTCTAGTTCAACTAAAAATTTGCACCTCTAATGCTGAAGCAAAAAGATTAATAACACAGGGCGCAGTAAAAATTGGTGAAAAAATAACTAAAGACAAAGATTTCTTCATTACAAAAGATCTTTTTACACAAAAAATTAAGAATATGGACAAATTTTACTTAATAATATTTGTTGGGAAAAAAAAATATGGAATTGTCGAATTAGTCAGTTAAGAAATTCTTTATTAAATTCGGGACAAATACAGAAATTGGATTATAAGAAATATCATATTCACCATCAGATTTCTCAATTTTAAAACTTGCTCCAATTAAACCTTCTTCTGGAGAACCAGCTGTTATAATATCACCTACAATAGGAAATTTAGTGAGTAAAGTATTTATAGTGTATGCAGGAATAATTGTTCCTGTGGTTAAGAAAAAATCATTTTCAAAACCAACGATGGTATCAAAATGTAAACCCAATTCACTTCCTTTAATAAGGCTATCAATGATTCTTAATTTTTCTTTTGAAAACTCATAATTTCCTTCAAGGGATTCAAAAATTATTCCACCATCTTTAAGTTTTTGAGCTAGTCCTTTTAATGAAAAAAGGGTTATAAAATCTGCAAAAAAAGGCGCATCTAAAAAAACAAAGTTATTTCCAGCAATTTTTCCTTTATAAAATTTAGATTCATTAGTTTTTTCTCCTTCAACTTTTAAACTCCCTGTATTAACAGCTAAATCAATATCTAAGATATTAAGAAGGCCAGGTACATAATTAGATTCTAAAAAAAATTTTCTTTTGTTTCCCTCTTCTTTAATTTTTATTTTATGAAAATCTTTTTCACCAATTAGATCAAAATCAAAATCTGTATATTCATTATTTTTTTTTAAATAGTATATCTGAGAATCTTTAAACCTATTTTTTCCAATGAATAAGTTTTCAACATCTATTTTTAATTCAAAGTCATCCATTACTGATAAAAAAGATTCGTCATCCAAATTTATTTTTGGTACGTAAATTTTATCACCAAGAATATCTAATTTTGGAATCTTACTCATATTATATGAGAGTGAAAAATTCTGATTGGGTGAAAGAAAATTATCTACTTCAATGGAAATAAATTCTGAATCAGAAAAAATAGAATTTAATTCAATGTTAATATTGTCTGTCTTGATATCAAAAAAACCTGAAAATTTTTTATCATAAGGCCTTATTAAAAATCTAAGTTTTCCATTTCTAAATACTAAACCAGGACCCAAAAAATTAGAGTCTGCAAAAAAATCATCAATTTTTCCAATACCTTCAATGTTTAAACCCTCATGATTATCCTTTAAAATGAAATCAATCTCTATATTTCCTCCAGTTTTTTCTATAAATTCTGGAAAAAATTCTTGAATATTTGAACCATCAAAATAATACTTACCCTTAATTAAATCTCTAACTTGATTCTTTACATAAGTTTGTTCTCCTTGAAAATTAATTTCTGATTGATGCAAAAAACCTTTCCCAATAAATTCAACTAATTGATTGTTAATTTTGATCTCAATATCCAAATTATCTATTGAATGATTTTTGTATATGTCTTTAAATTTACCATCCACGATTTTGGCATCTGCCATGTATTTGATTTCATTAGAATTTAAATCAACAAGAAGTGGGAACTTTAGAGTTAAATCCAAATCTACATTTCCAATAATTTTCTCAAGTTTTGAATAATTCTTCTTCTCGATTGTAGTTAAATTCAAATAATCAACGACATGACTATTTAAAGAACTTAATTTTAAATTAATATTAGCTTTCTCTTGATCAGTGTTAAGGTCATACAAATCAACAAAACCTGATTTAATTGAAAGTTTCTCTGATTTACCTGAAGTTAAATAAAATTTTACACTTGAATTTGAAATTTTTGCATTGCCATTAATTTTCTTAACTTTAGGCATAATATCCATGTATCTAATCTCTATGTCTTCGCAATTAAATTCACCTGAAATATTTTTTGTAACTAAGTTCAGTCCTAAAATTTCAGTTTCAACTTTAAGTAATACATTTGAAATTTTCCCATTTGCATTCAATTTCATCCATTCAAAAACATTTTCTTTTAATTTATTTGGCCAAATATCCAATAGATTAGAAATTAGAATTTCATCTATTTTAAAATAAAGTTTTGGCAATGAGTTTTGATCTTTTTTTTCAAATCCAATTGATATTTTAGAATTTTTATCTTCAAATTTTACTGAAAAATCAAAATTATTTTCAGAATAAAAACCCAACAAATTATCATTCTTAAAACTAAAGGTTTTGTTCTTTTGGTAGGTTGGATAGGAAATATCACCTGTTAAACTTAAATCAAAGTCAACATTCCGAATATCTTGAATATCTTTAGTACTAAACTTTGATAATCCTGAAATTTTTAAATCACTTAATTGGATTTTACTATCACCTAAAAAAGACTCAATAAAATCTATTTTGAAATTATTTGCTTCTAAATTAACAAAGGGACTGTTTTGGTTATTTACTACAAAACTAATTTTATTTTCCGGATTTTTGTATTCACTAACTAATCCAAACATTTGATTCTCTTTATAATTTAGATCAATAATAAAAGAATACTGCTTTTTCCCATCAAAAAATGAAAATTTATTATTTATAATCTCAATTTCAGAAAAGTAATTTATAAAAGATATTTGTTTTAAGTCTTCTTCAAAAAAATTAGAATAGTCTGTTTCTTTATTTTTTTTTTTTAGTCTGTAGGAGAAGTCACCATCAAAAATTTTAAGTGATGTTTTTAGAAATTTTTCAGAAAATAAGCTTAGATCGAGACTTAATAAAATACTAGGAGAAAAAAAATCATCAACTATAATATCTTCAACTATAAGTTCAAAATTTTTAGAAACCTTATTAAAAGTTAAAAATATATCCCCAACTTCATCGATCTCTGTTTTTTTTAAAATTATACTTTCTCTATCAAAATAATCTAAAAAGTTTAGTTTTAGAGGTTTGATACTTATTATAACAGTAAAAAAAATAAGAAAAGTTAGAATAACAAGTAATAAAAAAGATAAAAATATAGAAAAATTCTTTAAATATTTTGATTTCATAATTATATTAAGCAACTATAACAATTGTGAATTAAAATAACATAAGTATATGCAACTTGGCGATAAATTAGATAATTTGAATTTAAAAATTGGTGCTGAAACAAATTTGGATTTGAAAGCAATTATGAATAAAAGAATCATAATTTACTTCTATCCAAAAGATGACACCCCGGGTTGTACAGTTGAAGCTATAGATTTTACAAAGTTTAAGAAAGATTTTGAAAAAAATAATGTACATGTGATTGGTATTTCAAAAGATTCAATTGATAAACATGAGAAATTTAAAAATAAATACAACTTAACTATAGATCTCGCATCCGATGAAGATGGTTCTATTTGTAACCACTTCAAAGTATGGGTTGAAAAATCAATGTATGGTAAAAAGTACATGGGAATTGAACGTGCAACTTTTTTATTTAATGAAAAAAAAGAGCTAATAAAGATATGGCGAAAAGTTAAAGTAAAGGGCCATGTTGAAGAAGTTCTTAATTCCTTAAATGATATTTAATTCAATAATATTAGTTGAGCTTCTAATAATTTATCCAAATTGCCGTTTAAAATTGAAGATACATCAGAAATTTCTATCTTAGTTCTATGATCCTTAACCATGGTATACGGTTGCATAATGTAAGATCTTATTTGATTACCCCAACTTATTTCACTTTTTTGAGATCTAGTTTTCTTTCCTTCCTCTTCTTCCTTAGCTAATTCTAACTCATAAATCTTTGATTTTAACATATCTAAGGCAATAGCTTTATTTCTATGTTGTGATCGATCACTTTGACACTGAACAACAATTTTTGTTGGTGAATGTGTTATTCTTACAGCACTATCTGTAGTATTGACATGTTGCCCACCTGCCCCTGAAGCTCTAAAAGTGTCAATTTTCAAATCTTTATCTAAGATTTGAATATTAACCGTACTGTCAACTTCAGGGTAACAAAACACTGATGCAAAACTTGTATGTCTTCTAGACTGTGAGTCAAAAGGTGAAATTCTTACTAATCTATGAACACCATTTTCAAGCTTTAACCAACCATATGCTTTATCTCCATTAATTTTAATTGTTACAGATTTTAGTCCTGCTTCATCTCCAATATTTTTATCAACTATTTGAATTTTAAAATTTTTTGATTCAGCCCATCTTGAATACATTCTTAATAGCATTTCAACCCAATCTTGAGATTCAACTCCACCTGCACCAGAATGAATTTCTAGCAAAACGTTTCTTGAATCAGCTTTACCAGACATGATTGTTTCTATATGAAGAAGATTTACTTTTTGTCCAATATTTTTTAGTTCACCTTCAAGTTCTTCAAACATTTCATTGTTAGTACTTTCATCAGTTATTTCTAAAAGTTCAACTGTATCTTTAAAATTTTTACTCAGGTAATCAATAGATTCAAGAAAGTTAATTATAAAGTTTTGTTTTTTTAAATCTTTATTAAGCTTATCAAAATCCGCCCAATTAGTCTCGTCCTCAGTCTTTAATTTTAGACTATCAAGCTCCTTCTTTAATTCTTTCTTTTCAAACAAACCCCCTCAGGTTTTCTAATAAAACCTTTATATTATTTATTATTTCAACTAATTCATATTTCATTAATAAAATCCTTTAAATTGAAAATCTTCTTCAACACTCTTTTTTGGATCATAATTATTATCAAATTTAAAATTACTTTTAAAGGATTCTGTTATGAAATCACTACTGCTTGGTTTACCAGATTGAATATCAATATTAATAAACTTGATTGATTTAGGAATATTAAAGGGTTTAGGTTTCTTTTCTTTATATACTTTTTTAAAAAAACTCTCGAAAATTGGAGCAGCCACCTTAGATCCTGTCTCGTATCTTCCAAGTGATTTTGGAACATCATAACCAACAAAAACACCTACAGTTATTTCTGAACTAAACCCAATAAACCATGCATCTTGATTATCATTAGTCGTTCCAGTTTTTCCAGCAACTTGATAACCAAACTTATTAATGTTTTTTGCTGTTCCCCTTTTAATAACCCCCATGAGAAATGATATCATTTGATAAGCTGATTCTTCTGAAAAAATTTTTTCAGAATTATTTATAATCTTTGGAAGAGGAAG
>MDTB01142386.1_pt1 | contig 19067 bp, 16 predicted proteins | sample 811161 | NCBI WGS metagenome assembly MDTB01 (sample SAMN05326650, study PRJNA326480) | marine metagenome | isolation source: seawater | place: Mediterranean Sea | collected 2009
AATTCCCAAGTTAGACCATCAGAACTTTTTGAGTATGAAACCGCAAGCCCAGGAAACAAGTGCCCAGAATCAGTGCTGGCATCATACCATAAAAGCGGCTCATAAATATTAGACATTGGAAGAACCTCTAACGAAAATGCAGTTGCGGGATCCCAATCTTTTACATCGTCATAGGTTGCAATAATGAAAGATTTATCAAGCCTTTCCTGATCAACACATGAGAAAGCAAGAAAGAGGTACAAAATAATAAGTTTTGTATTTCTCATTTTATTTTTTGTGTTTTCAGATTCTAAATATAAACAATAACAGTCTAAATGAACTTTTGACCATTTCTACTTAGCAAAGATCATTTTTTTAGTGACCTGCTTATTTCCAACTTTTATTTGATAAAAATAAACTCCGCTTGAAACCGCTTGGCTATTGTCGTTTTGACCATTCCACATTTCGGTGTGTGCACCAGCCCATTTCCATTGTTCAATCAAAGTTTTTATTTTGTTCCCTAAGATATCATATACCTTAATTGATACTAACCCATCTGAAGGTATACTGTATTGAAGTGTGGTCTCTGGGTTGAATGGGTTTGGATAATTTTGGCTGATAACAACCTCATTTGGCACAAGTGAATTCTTTTCTGATACATCAAGTGTTCCACCATGCTCAATCATATACAAATGAGGTTTGTCAGCTGCAAAGCTTGCTGAAGAAAAAACAATATCACCATTCCCATCGTTATCAATGTCTCCTGAAAAAAGCTTAGCTACCCTAACTCTGCCCTGATCGTTCCCAGGTGTAAAGTTGTCGGTTGTATCATCCATGAAAATCATTTTTTCTACATAGTTGCTTGGGTCTGTTGGGTCTCCCTCTCCATACTCCCAGTCATAAACAACTTCATCATAGTGGCCTGCAAGATATATATTTAGGTTCCCATCTCCATCTGCATCACCAATAGCAACCTGTCTCAAGCCGCCGTCATAGCTTGAGAATAAGTTAAAATTGGAATACGATAGATTGCTTACATCTCCAACGCCATTAGCTATAAAAAAGCTGCCTGGGGTTAGTAGATCACCCGCTAGAGAGTTAACTCCTGAGGTTAGGCATATCATTTCGTTCCCTCCATTGCCATCTATATCCGTAACAATAATTCCCTGATTTGCTCTTTCATACAGTTCTGAAGAAACATAAAAGTCAGTTTGGTACGCATATTGGTCTTCGCCAGTATTCTCATGAACAATAAGGTGAAAGTATTCATACCCGACTGTATAAATTTCTTTGAGCCCGTCATTATCTAGGTCCCCAACAGATATGTTGTATCCACTCCAATTAGACCATACTTCATCGACATACTCTAAATTAAAAATTGCTGAATCCTCTACAATAGATTCGAGCTCAAATATCATCAACCTACTTGTTCCCCCTAGACCTAATTGAGACCATGGACCATCCATGACAGAAACAATTATCTCTTCTTTCGAATCATTGTCTAAATCCTCTACATATATTTGACCCGCTTCCCAAACGCTATCCAAGCCCATATCCCAGGTGTATGTTGGCTGAGAAAGAAAAGATAAAGAATCTGGACTCCATTCAAATATTTGAAGTCCTTTTTGACCAGGAACGCCTGGGCTTGTATCAACAAGCGATAAGATTTCTTGATTTCCATCCCCATCAATGTCGCCTACTGCAACACTAGAATATGCGTCATAGGAACAGCTAAGGTCGTAAAATGTATAAACCCATTTTAGTTCTATTGAGTCATTACTAGCGGCCTCATAGTGATATACGCCATTGCAAAACTCACCAGCATAGGAACTAGAAACAACAAAATCTCCAAGACCATCACCATCAAAATCAAAGGGCCCCACCATATTCCAAGGCGGTCCAGCTGGAACCAGTCCACCACCTCCCCATGGGATATTGCTCCATTTAACGGTATAAGCTGTGTCCATATCTACCGAAAACACTGAAGTACAAAAGACGTATAAAATGACCTGATGCTTAATAAATTCTTTTAACATATCTGTTCCCCTTATTGATCCTCGATTCATGATGATGATGGGTGTATATTTACATAGAAGTTATACCACAATGAAAAAATTATCCATCGAGTCATTAATTAATTTAATCTTCATTCTCAATTCTGGTTTTTTGATAGCTCAAGTCCAGTTTCTAGAAAGAAGACCTTACGAAACTCCAAACTTCGAACAGTATCCATCTTCTGCTTGCGTTGACCACCACCATCCTTATACGAATGTAGTTGACAACCTATTCTTGAGGTTTGATGGCTATGAATTTAATAATAATATAGTAGCTGGCGATTGTCGGAACGGAAGATCTTGTTATGATGGACACCCGGGGACAGATTACTTTATGCCATTCAGCACACCGATATTAGCCCCTGCTGGGGGGTATGTTCTATGGGCGTCATTTTCACCGGCTGCTGACCCATGTCCAGGGGGAATTGAGCCTAACGGAGAACAGGGAACTATAATAATTGCACATGGAAATGATTACTTTACTGTTTATCTTCACATGACATCACCACTTGAAGTCGAGGTAGGGCAAACCGTTGACACCGGAGACATCTTGGGATATGCTGGGGATACTGGCTGCGCAACAAGCACACACTTACATTTTGAAGTTCGGAAGGGTAACTGGTTTTTTGATTCTATTGAACCATACGTTGTAGACCCGTTCGGCTGGTGGGGAAACTTTGCAGACCCAATTGAAGAATTCCGTGGAAACAGAAGTGAGTGGCTCTGGCTGTCTGAATCTCTGGTCGATGATGGAGACAACGGATTTGAACGTTTTCAAGGTCCTGACTGGACGTATTTGGGAGAAGGGTTTAACAACGATTCCTGGATGGCCCCAGCCACATCAAACTCAGAGCAAAGCAGGCACTATGCAATGTGGGTCCCAACAGTCGAAGGTGGCATTGAATACAACATCGAAGCATTCATACCCTCCGGAATAAACGCAACCACTGGCGCAATCTATGAGATATACATAAAAGATGACAGTGGAATAAGCTCAAGATCTGATATAGTTATAAATCAGAGCGCTGGTGAGGATAATTTTATTGTTATAAATACTTTGGTTTTTGATGATGACGAGAGTATTGCTATCATTTTAAGAGACCTTGTTTTAAGTGGCTCATCTGGTGACTTTGTTGTTTTTGATGCTATTAGAGTTGTTCCAAGTACAATGGCGGGACTTAATATAAAAGGCCAAGAGATAAATATTGATCAAGCTATAAGAATCAATAATGCCCACCCAAACCCCTTTAACTCTTCTATCACAATTGGATACCAAACTGAAAACAATTCAACAGTAAACATTAACCTGTTTGATATTTTCGGAAAAGTTGTATTTGCCAAAAACAACATTGATATACAGGCTGGAGAACATTCATTTTCTTGGAACGGGAAAAATAGTTTTGGTATAGATCTCCCCTCTGGAGTCTACTACTTTTCTATCTCTTCGAAGCGCGCTTTTAAGGTAAAAAAAGTGGTCCTGTTAAAGTAAGGGTGTTGCATTTGTGAAAAAAGGCACACTCTTGTCAACTTATTCAGTATTCTTGATTGGGTTTTCTTTAATACTTTTCAGCTGTACAAATAACAACAAAGAACTAATCATGTCTAACATAAATGTAATACCTAAGCCAGCAAAAACTACTTTAAAAGATGGTTTTGTAGATCTAAAACAGGTTAATGAAATCTTGTTAGCTTCGGGAAGCAAAGCTGAAACCGCCATCGCACATATAGTGAAAGAGTTTTTATCGCCCATAAAAGACCTATCAATCAAAACAGGTGGTGGCCGATCGCCAAATTCTCTCTTTGTGAAAATTGATAGCAGTTTAAGTTTCGGTGAAGAAGGATACGGTCTCTCTATTGATAAAAGTAACTCAATTGAAATTAAATCTGTTTCGTATGCTGGGTTGTTTTATGGGTATCAAACATTTCGCCAGATTTGTGAGCCTGATCTTGAGGGTGGGAAGAATGAAGATTCTACAAAGATCCCGTGTCTAGAAATAGTTGACGAACCAATTTTTAGCTACAGGGGAATGCACCTTGACGTTTCGAGACACTTTTTTGATGTTGATTTTATAAAAACATATATTGACATGATTGCTCTACACAAAATGAATGTCTTCCATTGGCACCTCACAGATGACAATGGTTGGAGAATTGAAATAGATAAATATCCGCTGCTTGCTAAGAAGTCAGCATGGAGGATAGACCGGAGAAATGATCCCTGGAAGGAGCAATCCCCAGCAAAAGAAAATGAAGAAGCAACCTACGGTGGTTATTATACAAAGGAAGAAATAAGAGAAGTTGTTGATTATGCTGCCAGTAAAAACATAATGGTTATACCCGAAATTGAAATGCCTGGTCATACTTCTGAGGTTTTTGCTGCTTATCCAGAGTTGTCTTGTAAGGGTGAATATATACCTGTAAACCCTGGTTCCTATTGGCCAAACATAGACATTTTTTGCTCTGGAAAGGAGGAGGTCTTTGAGTTTTTAGAAAACGTACTCCAAGAAGTAATCGAACTCTTCCCCGGTCCGTATGTACACATTGGGGGTGATGAAGCTGATAAAGAAATTTGGGAATCATGCCCAATGTGTCAGAAACGAATTTTGGATGAGGGGTTGTTAGATGAGCATGAACTTCAAAGCTGGTTTATAAAAAAGATTGAAAAGTTTATCGTATCTAAAAATAAAAAGTTGGTTGGGTGGGATGAAATTCTAGAAGGCGGTCTTGCAAAAACCGCAACGGTGATGAGTTGGAGGGGTATGAAGGGCGGTATACAGTCCGCAAAAGCCGGTCATGATGTAATAATGTGCCCAACGTCCCACTGCTATTTTGATTATTATCAAGCAGATCCTGAGAATTCGCCGGAGGCATTTGGTGGATATACCACACTCAAAAAGGTATACTCATTTGACCCTGTTCCACCTGAACTATCAAAATCAGAAAGAAAACATGTTCTTGGCGCCCAAGGTAATTTATGGACTGAATACGTACAAACCCCGGATCGTGCACAGTATCGAGTATTGCCTCGGATGTCAGCTTTGTCTGAAGTATTGTGGTCTGGGCCAGGGAAAAACACTTATGAGGATTTCTATAAAAGGCTACATTCGCTAAAAAGAAGGTTCGATAATTTAGGGTGGACTCACGCACCCGGATCTTATGACGTAACAATAACCGTAGATCCAAATAGCAGCGCAAATGAGCATAAAATATCTCTGATATCTGAAAAACCAGGTGAAACTATAAAGTATACAACTGATGGCTCTGAACCTTCGATGAATTCGCCAGTTTACCATGCCCCAATTAAGATTAATCAAAAAACAGTAATAAAGGCTTCAATGTTCGTTAATGGGACACAGAAAGGTAGGGCTTCTAAAAAAACTATATTTTTTAGCAAAGCAATTGGGAAAAGTGTAAGGTACAACACACAATATAGCGACAGGTACTCTGGATCTGGTCCCCTTACCCTTGTAGATGGGCTTACAGGCTCAATAGCGCATAATGATAATTACTGGCAAGGTTGGATTGAAGATGATATGGATGTAACCATCGACTTGTTAAAAACAGAGGATATTTCAAGAGTATCTATGAGTTTTCTTGAGTCGCATGATTCGTGGATATTTTTACCCACTCACGTTATTATCACTTTTTCACATGATGGTAATTCTTATGGAGATCAAACAAAGATTCAGATTACAGATGGAAAGAATGGTGGCTCTGCGAACAGGGTTGAATGCGAAGGTGAAGGCTTAAATGTTTCTGCAAGATATGTAAGGGTAAGAGCGGTTAATAGACGACAATGCCCAGAATGGCACCCTGGGGCCGGCGGAAAAACATGGGTTTTTTCTGATGAAATTATTATTGAATAGACGGAAATTGTTTTTGTTAAATAGTCACTGGTTTTTGTTAATGTCAGTATCAGTTATTAGATTTTAATAATCATTGTGAGATTTTAATGAACAAATTATCTTTTCTTCTTATCTTTTTTTTAGCAGCTTGCTCGTCAAAGACGCCAGTTGATATGGAGGAAGTTCTCTACGATAGATCAGGTCAGTACATCACCTCAGATAATTACAACACCTCTATTCTTAGCTTTGTATACAACCAAAAGGTCTACAATGGCCCAGGGTTTATTCGATATAGGAGTGGAGAAAAAAGAGAACAAGGTCCTCTTAAGAATGGATTCCGATCTGGGGTTTGGACAGGCTGGGATAAGAATGGAAATAAGAAGTTTTCTGGAGAATATAAAAAAGGTAAAGCGCATGGGAGCTGGACAGGATTTCACCCTAATGGTAAGAAGAAGTATGAAGGGGAGTATGAAATAGGTTACCAAACAGGAAAATGGAGCTACTATGATGAAAATGGAAAAAAGAATCTAGATGAAACATATTATGTCTGCGATGATGAATGTAAAGATCTTCACCCCCCTGACCGTAGGGGAGTCCCTTATGTTTGCAATAAGCTAGGCCGGCTTAGAGAGTCAAAGAAGCTTTAGGATCCTATTAGAACGGTAAGATAGTTTGTGGTTCCAGAAATCCCGACAGGAACCCCGCCCGTAATTACAAAACTTTCTCCTTTTTTAATTAATCCAAGTTTTTGCAGTTCATCATTAACAACCTCCGGGATTTCATCAGCAGACTTATAGTCCCTAACTAGTACGGGGCTAACTCCCCAAACAATTGCAAGCTTTCGACAAGTTTTTTTAAATGGCGTCATCGCAATTATTTTTGCTGCCGGACGATATCTAGCAGCCATACGAGCTGTATATCCACTGTGGGTCATGGTTGCTAAAATATCTATCCTTTGAGATCTTGAGACAGCACACGCTGCGTGGCTAATTGCATTTGCGGTATTTATTTCTTTATTGGTTGACCACTTTGAATACTCCCCGTAATTAATGGAGGACTCTGTCTTGTTTATTACTTTTGATAAAACTTTAATAACCTTTAAAGGGTGTTTCCCTATAGCCGTTTCTCCCGTCACCATTAAAGAATCAGCGCCATCTAATATTGCGTTTGCAATATCACTAACCTCTGCTCTTGTTGGAACGGGCCTGTCAACCATTGAATCAAGGATCTGTGTTGCAATAATAACTGGCTTGCCTCTGCTATTTGCTTTTTCTATAACCTCTTTCTGAATTAAAGGGACCTGCTCGATAGGCATCTCAACACCAAGGTCTCCCCTGGCAACCATAACCGCATCGAAAAAATGAATAATGCCTTCAAGGTTTTGAACAGCTTCCCATTTTTCAATTTTTGCTATTATTGGTGTATCGTATCCGGCACCTTTGACTTTATCTTTTATAAATTGATAATCAGATGGCGAACGAACAAATGACAATGCTAACCAATCGGCTTCTTCTGACAAAGAGAGATTTAGATCAATCTCATCTTGGGTAGTTAATACTGGTACGTTTAGTGCAATTCCAGGAAAGTTTACTCCTTTGCCACTCTCTATAGAACCATCATCAATAGCAATACAATCAATTGTCTGGTTTGAAACAAGCTCTTTTACTTCGAGAGAAAGCCTTCCGTCATCAATCAGTATCCTTGCTCCAGGGTTAACCTTTTCAAACCGAACACCTTTAGAAATTGAAACAGCATTCTGTTTATTGCTATCGTTGCTTAAAACTATTGACTCCCCTTTTATAACATTTACTTTGTCTTTTAAGTCTTTCACCCGAATTTTGGGGCCTGCGATGTCCGCCAGGATAGAGGGTCTTAATCCCGATGGTGTTTTCAGAGACTTTACTAAATTGAAGTAGTGCCTCTTCTGGTCCTCTGTCCCATGTGATAAGTTGATCCTAAAGCAACTAACTCCCCCATCAACAAGGCTCTCCATTACAGACTTATCATCGCAACCAGGTCCTACTGTAGCTATAATTTTAGTTCGGCTTATAGTGTTCATTAATTATTTAACTATCAACTTAGTTTAAGACCTGGCTTGCAATCAAACGAAAAAGTGGTATTTTGACACTGAATTCTTCCCCTTTTTCATTTACCATTACATAAGAACCCTCCATAGATCCAATGGGGGTTTTAAGTGGGCAAAAACTTGAGTAAGAGAAAACACCATTGGGTTTAATAGTTGGTGTTTTTCCAACCACCCCTGGCCCGAAAGTATCCTCACTTGCCCCAGAACCGTCTTTTATGTGCCATTGGCGACTAATTAGCTTTATAGTTTGGTTGGAGCTATTTCTAATTTCAATCAAATATGAAAAAAGAAAGTAAGATTGTACAGGTCTGGATTGCTCAGGCACATAGCTTGTCTTAGCGCTTATGATTATATCTTTCCCCATGAACCAAAATTAGTTCCTTTATCTTTGTCATCCGATTTATTCCATATAAATTTTCATCCAATATGAATGAAAACAAGCGAGCATTATACCTTATTCTGTTCATTGTCGCGCTTGGAGCTATATTAATCCAAACCAAGAAGACAGGTCTTTCTTCCGATATTACCGGCGATGAAATTATGGGACATATTCGATATTTGTCACATGAAAGCAGGGGTGGTCGCTTTCCAGGAACAAGGGGTTCTAAGGATGTAATCGCATATATGGTTAAACATCTTAAGTCTTACGGTATTGAGCCAGGTGCAAACAACTCTTATGTACAACCTTTTGATATTACAAGCGGAATTAAACTTGGTGATGGTAATTATGCTCTTGTAAATGGTGATTCACTTTTTGCAGGAGAAGATTATATTCCTCTTTGGTTTTCATCAAATGGTACCACCGAAGGTTCTATTGTGTTTGCGGGCTATGGATTTGACATTAATGAAGAAGAACTCCAGTGGAATGATTATGAAGGGTTAGATGTAATGGGCAAATGGGTTATGGTTATGAGACATAGTCCCGAAAGAGAGAACCCTCGCTCTTTATTTGTAAAACATTCTCCCCTTCATAAAAAAATGCTTGTTGCAAGAGATCGGGGCGCCATTGGTATAATTTTTATATCGCAAATAGAGGATGACGGACTTTTCCCATTAAATTATATACCTGGCTATAGCAATGCTGGAATCCCTGCATTACACCTTTCCAACGATCGCGCTAATAGATTTTTTCGTAGCGCAGGGTGGTCTATAGAAAAAATCCAAAAAACAATGAACCGCTCTCTTGAGCCAATAACTTTTAGAATTGATAATCTAAAATTAAAGACCAATGTTGATCTTGGGCTTGTAACAACTCGAGGTGCAAATGTGATTGGTCAAATAAAAAGTGGGAACAGAAAGTATAGAGACGATTACGTGGTGTTGGGTGCGCATTTTGACCATGTTGGAAAGGGTGGTCCTGGGTCTGGCTCTAGAACACCAGATCTTCTAGAAGTCCATCCCGGCGCGGATGATAATGCTTCTGGTACCTCTGGTTTGCTAGAAATTGCGCAAAAACTAGCAGCTAATAAAAGTAGGTTAAAGAGGAGTGTCCTTTTGATTGGATTTGATGCGGAAGAAAAGGGGCTTCTTGGCTCTAAGTACTTTGTGGACAACCCAACTATTGAGATTGGTAATATTGTAACAATGATTAATATGGATATGATAGGCCGCATGAAAGACTCTTCTGTAACTGTTGGTGGAGTCGGAACGTCTCCGTTGTTTGAGCGTCTAATAGATAGCCTGAAGGTTAATCGTAGTTTTAATCTTTCAATCTCAAGTCAAGGCTTTGGGCCTAGCGACCATGCATCCTTTTATTCAGAAAACATACCTGTTCTGTTTTTTTTCTCAGGGGTTCATGATGATTACCATACACCTGAGGATACCTGGAAGCACATCAACCTTCAAGGCACTACTGATATTGTAAACTTAGTATACGATGTAGCTTATCACCTAACAAAGGCTCCAACAAGGCCCTCGTTTAAAGAATCAGGTCCAAAACAATCACAGCGCTCAATGGGTGGTGGATTAACTGTCACCCTTGGGATAATGCCTTCTTATACGAGCTCTGAAGAAGGACTTGCTGTTGATGATATATCAAAACCGGAAGGTCCCGCAGCAAAGGCAGGTATAAAAAAGGGCGATGTAATTAAATCTATAAATGATAAACCCATTAAAAACATTTACGATTATATGGATAGGCTGGGGGAACTGAAAAAAGGAATGACTGTACTTGTTGTTGTAAAAAGGGGCGGAAAATTGCTTAATCTAAAAGTTACCTTCTAACCGCCTATTACTTTGATATATTGGTTGAAAACTTTTTATTGTTCCAAATAAAAACTCTATTTGGCCCCAGCTCTTCTCTAGCTTTTGCAAAGGCTTCTTGAAAGCTTTTAATTTCTTCTGAAAAGTCATTTGACTGATTCTTTTTACCGGTCACTCTTTCTTTTATCTTTTCAGTCAGCTCTAAGACTGCCATAACGTAATTGTCTGCATGGTTGTAAGCAAACACAGATTTATATATGTCGCCTTCTTTGCTGTAATCACTGCTATTTGCGCCGTATCCGTTCATTCTAAGATAATTAGCAATACTTCCTAAGACATCTGGCCAGGAATAGGGCTCACGAGTGCCGTTATTGTTGAAATCAACTGAGTAACGTGTGAAGCTAGATGGTATAAATTGACCAAAGCCAAACGCTCCAGCATAAGACCCGCCTATTTCTTGTGTGTCAAGCTCATCATTAAAACAGTATTTTAAAAATTCTGCTAGTTCTCTTGTTGCCCACTTAGACCTTCTTGGCATATCGTGAATTTGGGAATAAAGTGAATTAAACACTGAGTACTGAGAATGATGAATCCCATAATTACTTTCAACTCCTGCAATGGTAACAATTATAAATGGATCAACAGCATATTTATTAGAAACCTCATTAATCAGATCTTTGTTTTCGCTATAGAATTTTGCACCCGCAGAAATCCTTGATTCTTTAACAAATATTTTTCTGTAATCTGACCAAGGTTTTTTTTCATAGGGCTTTGCAAACTTCTCTGCAATTTCTTTATGAACTTCCACTCCCTTATGTGAAAAGGCCGCCCTTACAAATTTATCTGGTATCGCACCATTTAATTTTTCAGATACAAGCCTATAGGCAAAGTCATCATCAACAGCATTTGCTTGATTAATTAAAATTAAAAGTAGTATGTTGATTGTTTTTTTCATTTATTATTCCATTCTGCTATGAACAAATTTGTGTCCCCCCTTTTGGCCTGGTTTCTATTGGATGCAAACACTAAGTGTTTCCCATCCGGGCTAAACATCGGGAATCCATCAAATCCATTAAAATATGTAACTCTTTCTAGCCCCGTGCCATCCACGTTGACGGCATAAAGATCAAAGTCTCTACCTTTCGGATCATGTAAATTAGATGAAAATATTATTCTATTTCCATTAGGAAAAAAGTATGGGCCAAAGTTTGCAGCATTATTGTCTGTGACTTGTTTCTTGTTTGTGCCATCAGAGTTCATTGTCCAAATTTGGAGAGCCATTGGACGAATTGAGTTTTCTAACAATAGGGCTTTATAGTCAGTAATCTCTTTGTCTGTTTTTGGATGATAAACTCTCCATACTATCTTTGTTGCTGTTGAATTAAAAAATGCTCCTCCATCGTAGCCCAGGCGGTTAGTTAATTGAGTTTTGTTTGATCCGTCAATGTTCATCGACCAAACATCGAGATCCCCGCTGACCATTGAAGTGTACAGAATTTTACTTCCATCAAAAGCAACTGTGGCTTCGGCGTCATATCCAGGAGAGTCAGTCATTTGACGAAGAACTTTCCCATCTCTAGTAGCTTTAAAAATATCATAGTCAGGATAAAGCTTCCACACATACCCTTTGCTGTAGTCTGGCTTTGGAGGGCAGGCGCTTCCACCAAGGTGGGTAGATGCATATATGATATTATCGCATTTGGGATGTTCAAAATAAGCACAAGTTGTTACCCCTAATCCAGTTGAAACCAGTTTTATTTTTTTGGTTGAAAGATCCATTGTATATATTTGGTCACAGAGCGAGTCACCATCGTGTGCCTGATAAATTAACAGGTTTCCATCTAGGGAAAAATAACCCTCAGCGTTTTCTCCAGAAAAGGTTAATTGTCTAATGTTTTTAAGCCAGACTTCTTTTTTCCCCAAAAGCTCGGACCCTTTGATTAGAGCGGTTGTAACTAGAAAAAAGAGTAAGTATTGAGTGAATTTTTTTGTTTTGGCCATGTTTTGGGACTTGGTTTTACCGGTTCCACGTACTTGGACCTTGATAGTGATCAAAAGACTTGGACTTGTATAGCCCCTTGATCGGGATCCCCAAAAAAGAAAGATATGCGGACTGTCCGCTCCACCATTGATCATGAAATGTTCTTATGTGAAAATCAAATATTCCATTATTGAGTGGTGAGTATTTTATTCCAGCATCCATTGAAATATGGGGAGACAAATATTTATCATCTACCAAAAGAAGGCTGTTTGCACTGTTTGAGAACCTCCCGTTAATCCTCACATCAGCAACAAGATCATCTCGAATTTGGTAACTAAAGATATTGCTGTATGAGTATAATGAAAGGGGACTACCGGTTGTTAGAGAAAGCGACATAGATAACATTTGTTTATGTTTGAATTTTTCAACTTGATCTTCATCATAAAGCTCTTCTGCATCTATGCCTATATCTTCTTTAGGCTCTTTAAAAAGGCCAGGTTTAAACTGTGCGGGCAATAAAGAAACGTAAACAACAAATGTAATAGTTCTATTTATATTCATGTCTAGAAATTTTATAATGCAAAAATATAAAGTGAAATGATAGCTCTAGTCATTAGGTTTGTCGTTTATTTAATTTTTTCTTTTTATTTAAAACGGTTTGTACTTTTTCAAGTATACCAATAATATACCTACCTTAAATATACGGTGGTTCTAGGAGCCACCTAGCAAACAACACAGTGAACACTAAATATTAGATATTAATGGCAGAAGCAACAAACGAAAGAAACACCTCGATTCCGCGAGGTTTTAAATCAGAAGACTCAGCAGCTAGAGTTGAATGGGTTAAAGAATTTACTGGAATTGAAATAGACAACATTTCGGAAGATGATCCTGAAAATCTAAAAGGAATAATCGAAAACCATGTTGGGTTTATGAAGGTGCCAATGGCCGTTGTGGGTCCTATGTTGCTTGATGGAGTATATGCAAAAGGTGAGTTTTCTGTTCCTCTCTGCACCATTGAAGGGACGCTCGCAATGTCAATGAACAGAGGTATTCTAGCTTCTTATCTTTGTGGGGGAACAACAGTGCGGCATTTTAGACAGGAACTTTCTAGAGCTCCTGTTTTTATCTTTGATAGTTTTGATGAAAGCATAAAGTTTCAAAGTTGGGTAGAAAAAAATAAAGACTCTATTGCAGCCGCTGCAGAGAGCACTACGAACTATGGAAAAGTGCTAAGGATTGACCAATACACAGTTCAAAACTACGTTGTGCTTGATATTGTTTTAGACACGGGTAACGCAGCAGGACAAAACATGGTAACGCTTGCAGCCCAAGTCGCTTGTGAGTTAATTCGTAAAGAAACCGGCCACAATTATTTCCTTGAGTCTAACATCAATAGTGACAAAAAGCCTTCCGTAAGAAATATGTTGCTAGGACGTGGGCATGCGGTGGCAGCAGAAACCGTAATTAAAAACAGCGTAATGAAGAAGGTTTTAAAGATGGATCCAGATGTTCTCTTTAAAGCTTGGCCTTACTATTCAACAATTTCAAGCATGGCCGGAATCCATGGAAATGGAATTCACGAATCAAATGCCCTCACAGCCATATATCTAGCAACGGGACAGGACGCAGCCTGTGCAGCAGAAAACAGCACTGCCCACTTTTCAATAGAGAAAATGGATGATGCTTTAAAGTTTAAACTAACCCTACCCTCCTTAACTGTTGGTACCGTTGGGGGTGGAACAAGATTAAAAATGCAAAATAAAAATCTTGAAATGTTAGGCTGTTCTGAAGGAGAACACTCATCCAGGAAACTTGCAGAAATAATTGCGGGCGCAACTCTTGCTCTTGATATTTCTCTTGTTTGTGCGATTGGGTCACATACGTTTACTGACGCTCATATGAAATATGGTAGAAAATAAAATCGTCGATGGATGTGCTCCAAAACCCCAAGTACTCATACTTACTGGGGAAACAACCATTTTTCTATAAGATATTTAAAACTCTATTTTACTTTTATTCAAAACTTGTTTTTTCTACCTATGCGCCAACTTCTGTGGTTGGCCGGGAAAACATTCCAGACTCCTCTTTCATTTTTTGTAGTAACCATAACAGCCATATGGATGTCGCTTTGTTGGCTGTGGCAACAAGAAAGAGTTTTAATGATTTTGGAATGCTAGCAGCGCGAGACTATTGGTTTGAGTCATGGATAAAAAGAGTTTCTGTAAATACCGTAATGAACCTTATTCCAGTTGATCGAGCATCAAACAACGAAAAAGAACTATCTATAAAAGAATCTGAAGCTCTCTGTGATGCATTTATGGATTATGAACAACGCAATCTGATTCTATTTCCAGAAGGAACCCGCGGGAACCCGGGTGAGCTACTACCATTTAAAAAGGGAGCTGCTCGGTTTGCCCTAAATCTTAAGAAACCAATACTTCCAGCTGTGATCTTTGGTTCCCACAAGATTTGGCCAAGAGGAAAAGTGTTTTTTGGTCTGCCAACAAAGATAAAGGTTTTTATACTTGAACCAATTTATCCTGACTCCTTTTTAAGTGGTCATAATCCTACCGAAAATGAAATAGATTTAGCTATATCAAAAATGACTAAAACTCTTGAAAAAAAGATAAAAGATAAGGTGCTAACCCTGTATGAATAATAAAGAGAAGTTTTACGGAGTCAACGAATCCAATTGGGGTCATAAGTGGGGATATAAAGATTCTGGATTCAAAGTAAATAGTGATAAGTCTGTTACATTTACTGGAGAGAGATATCCCATCTGTGGAAAAAGATTGTACAATTTCATTCCTTTTGTTGAAGAAATACTCGGGGTTGAGTTTGTATTAGAACCAAAAGTCAAAGAGGTAGAGGAAAAGCACGTATCTGATCCAAATATTAACAAACCATTTATGGAGGACTTAAAAAGGTCTTTTGACGCTGACAGGTTTAGTGGCGAACATAATGAACGACTACTCCACAGTCACGGACAACACTCCACCGATGAGGTTTATAAAGTGTTATACAACAGGCTAGACCAATTTACTGATTTAGTTTTTTACATTGAAAACGAAGAAGAAACTGTAAAATTAATTGACCTAGCAGAAAAACATGATGTTTGTTTGATTCCGTACGGGGGAGGGACCAATGTGACAAACGCTCTTCGGCCCCCAAAAGAAGAAAGGAGAATGGTTGTTTCTGTAGATACAAGAAGAATGGCCGCCGTTGAATCTGTGGATGAACACAACCTGATGGTAACTGTAGGAGCTGGAATAACAGGAAAGGTTTTAGAGCGGGAGCTTAATAAAGTGGGTTTTACTGTTGGTCACGAACCAGACAGCTATGAGTTTTCAACTGTTGGCGGTTGGATATCTACTAATGCTGCTGGTATGAAAAAACACAAGTACGGAAACATTGAAGACATTGTTCAAAACCTGAGAATGGTCACCCCTAAGGGCGTTATAAACCAGAAAAAACCGCTAACCAGATCTTCTTTTGGCATAAAAGCACAAAACATATTATTTGGGTCAGAGGGGAATCTTGGGATCATTACTAGCGCAACGCTAAAAGTTCATCGCCTGCCGGAATCCTCTGCGTACGAATCAATAATTTTTAAAGACTGGGATACTGGTGTTCGTTTTATGTATGATCTCTTTCACTCAAATATGGTTCCCGCAAGTGCAAGGCTGGCAGATAACCTACAGATTAGACTTGGCAATGCATTGAAAGAAAACAAAGAAGGACTTAGTAAAGTTTTAGATGATTTTAAAAAGTATATGTTGTTTAACGTTAAGGGGGTTGATCCTGAAAAGTTTACTGCAGCAGTTTTTAAAATTGAAGGGTCAAGCGCAGAGGTAGAAAACCAAAGAGAAAATCTACGTACCCTATCAAAAAAACATGGTGGAATTCTTGCTGGAGAAAGCACAGGAAAAAGTGGCTACCTTGCGACAATGGTTATAGCATATATAAGAGAGCTAATTTTTACTCAAAACGTATTAGGGGAAACAATGGAGACTGCTGTTCCCTGGTCAAAAATAAACCAGGTTAAAAGTGAGGCTCACAAATTAATCGTCCAGCTTCACAAAGAAAACAACCTTCCTGGGAAGCCTTTTTTTACATCGCGAATTTCAAAGATATATCATACTGGTGTATGTATGTATAATACCATAGCAATGAGCTTTGAGGGAGTTGAAAATCCTGAAGATGTATTTACGGGTATTGAGCATAAAATGAGAGAAAACTTTATACAAAACGGAGGGTCTATTTCACATCATCACGGGGTGGGAAAACTGAGAAAGGATTTTATGCAAGACACAATTTCTGAAAGCAGCATCGAAATGGTTCGCGGAATAAAACAACTACAAGATCCAAAAAATGTATTTGGCGTTAAAAATAATATTGTTTTAGAATAATCTAAATACGGAGTTTGAAAAGTTGAACTTAAAAGATAGGGTTTTTATTGTCACCGGTGCTAGTTCGGGAATTGGAGAAGAGCTAAGCAAACAGCTTTCCTTTTCTGGGTCTAAGGTTGTTTGTGCAGCGAGAAGGTTGCCGGAACTCGAAAGAGTCTGTTCAATTATTAATGACTCTGGAGGTAGTTCAATAGCAGTAAAGACTGACATTACAATTCTAGAACAGTGTGTAGAAATGGTGAATGTCGCTATAAAAACATATGGACAAATTGATGGCTTAGTTTTAAATGCTGGAGTTAGTATGTGGGCGAGATTCGATAAAATAACAGACATTAGCTTTTTTAATGATCTGATGAACGTAAACTATATGGGAGCTGTAAATTGCGTTCATGCGGCGTTGCCACACCTAAAATCTTCTAAGGGAAAAATAATAAGTTGTTCAACGGGACAAGCGCTTATGGGCTTTCCGAGACACTCTGGTTATGCTGCCTCAAAGCATGCCCTACACGGCTTTATATCAACCCTTGCAATTGAAAATAAAAATCAGATCACCGTTCTAGAGGCAATCTTGGGTTGGATTAAAGACACAAACCTGAGGGGTAATGCCTTTGGTCCTAACGGTAAAGTACAGGAAAGACCTCCAAAACAACATAGTAAAGAATCAATAGATCTTGATTGGTGTGTAAGTAAAATTTTGCGTGCAATTAAAAAGGATTGGAGAACAACATATATTCCTCTTAAGTTGAGATTGATCCCGTTTTTCAAAGCTTTTTGGCGCTGGTACTTAGAGTTTAGGGCAGATCAGGTAGTAGAAAAACCTAAGTAAAGATGGTTCAGCGTATAATTGTTTGGATTATTAAGCTTTCTCCGTCTTTAAAGAGGTGGTTGTGGAAATTCTGGTATAATCTTTTTGCAAGGAAGCTGGGGTTTCACGCTTTCCGCTTTATGAACTATGGCTATGATGAGGATGGCTTTTGCCCAGATCTTTTGGAGCAAGGCGAAGCTGAAAGATACTCAATACATCTATATCACCATACGGCAACACAGGTTGACGTATTAAAACAAAATCTCCTTGAAATTGACTCCGAAGAAGCCGCGACTGGATGGAGTGCTCCTAAAACCTCAGAATGGCTTGAGTTGGCTATTAGGAAAGCTTCTCTTAACTTTTTTGAAGAACGCGACTGCTCAATGAGCGAAGGTGGAACAATTCCTTTTATGGCAATGTTGGGTGAAGAATATCCCGATGCACAATTTGTGATTACGGGCGTATTGGGTCCAAACTCTAATGCGCATGGACCGAATGAGTTTTTACATATTCCATATGCGAAAAAGCTTACATGTTGTATTGCCTCTATAATTAACGACTTTAATTAATTATGTCAAAAAGGATCTATTTGATTCTTGCTTTGGCATTAGTGTCTGTTAGTTCAACTGCGGTAGTAATAAGGTATGTTGAGTTGGTGCCCGCTCTGACTTTGGCTTTCTGGAGAATGTTAAGTGCCAGTTTTTTTTTATGGTGTTACAGTATAAAAAAACCCCAAAGTCTTATTCCGTTAAATAATAAATATAGAATACTATTTGCTGGATTCTTTCTTGGTATGCACTTCGCTTTATTTTTTGTTGGGGTTAGAAGTACTTCTGTGGCAAGTGCGACGCTACTTGCAAACACTGGTCCTGTTTTTACATCTTTGATATCAAGGTTTAGTGGACAAAGGGTGCCCCGGTCTGTTGTTCTTGGTCTATTGATTTCTATTTTTGGTATTATTTTTGTTCAGTGGTCAGATTTTAGCGCTGAAGGGAATAATTCGTGGGGAAATGTTTTTTCCCTATTAAGTGGGTTTTGTATTGCTATGACATATATGTTTGCATCAGAAATACGAAAAGACACTGAAAACATCTTGTATGGAAGATCTGTGTTTTTTATTGCAGCTGTGACAATATGTGTTATCGCTATATTAAGCGGAGTTTCTATATTTTCGTTTAGTAAAAATGATATTGTTTGGTTTGTTTTTCTAGGAATTGTTCCATCTATCTTGGGGCATAATATGTTAAACTATTGCATAAAGTACCTTTCTCCAACAGCTGTAGCATCAATACCTCTTGGGGAGCCAATTATTGCATCGGCATTGTGTTACTTTCTTTTCTTTGAAACCGTACCTTTCTCAGCCTTATTGGGCGCACCTTTTGTATTCTGTGGTATAATTATAACTATTAAAAATTCTGTGGTTAACTAGCCTGTTCTGGGGTTGGTCTAAAATACAAATGGTGGTCGGGAGTGATTTTGTTTTCTTTTTGAAAGGAATGGATTGTTTTTTCATTTTTAAAGTGTCCTCTTCTATTATCTGGAAGCAATGAAGCTATCCTGCACATCATCTCATGCCCAACTTTACTTAACATGTCTTCTTTCTTATTTTTTTTTCCGATAATATTATAAGGACCGAATGGCTTACCGATATTTATACAAACCCGGGATCTTATTCCTTTAAGAGCTCCCTCCCACGCCCTTTC